>QWCB01000316.1_pt1 | contig 91731 bp, 100 predicted proteins | sample 1972511 | NCBI WGS metagenome assembly QWCB01 (sample SAMN09866719, study PRJNA288562) | Human gut metagenome isolate term5_stool, whole genome shotgun sequencing... | isolation source: gut | host: Homo sapiens | place: USA: California | reverse complement strand
CTTTTTAGGAGGAAAAGAAAAAACAACAGTAAAAGAATTATCTGAAACCTTAGGAAAAGAAACCATAGACCTATATAACACATCAGAAACAAGATCCAACCAAAAATCTTTTGGTCTAAATTACCAAAAGACTGGCAAAGAACTTATGAGCCAAGATGAAATAACTGTAATGGATGGCGGTAAGTGTATTTACCAGCTAAGAGGAGTAAGACCTTTCTTGTCTGATAAATTTGATATTACAAAGCATAAGAATTATAAGTTATTGGAAGATTATGATAAGAGAAACTTGTTTGATGTAGAGGAGTATTTAACAAATAGAGATAAGGTAAAGTTAAAATCAAGTTATAAAATAAATAGGTTAAACATTTGATTTTATGGAGTAAGCAAAATGTGTGAAAATAGAAAATCATCTTTAATTATATTAAATATAAATGGGGAGCACTTTATTCTAGAAAGTGATACAGAACTCACAAGGGATAAGAAAAATTATATTGAAGCAATATGTGAGACAATGTACGATGAAAGTAATGAATGGTATGATGATATATACGATATGTCCCCATATGATATAGCTGAATTATTTGAAAAAACAGTAAAAGAAGAAATAGGAATAACTGTTACATTTAAAGCGATAGACCTTGAAGTATCTATTTTAGAAGACTAGAAATATTGAAATGGATGAATATTGGTCTGATGATGGATTAGCACCAGAATGGCGTAAGAAAATGAAAATTGGGAAAAGAATTAGGTAAATTAGTTTAAGGAGATAAAATATTGATAGAAAGTAGACCTGAGTTTGATAAAATCACATCGTTTAATGAGTTTAATAAATACTATAGAATACAGAGGTACAAAACAGGAACTCAATTATATTATTGAGCAGTACTTTAAGGGTGATTTGATTAAAAAGTCATCAATAAAAAATGAAAAGAAACGAGTAGAAACTATTACCTTAGATACTCCATTACTTGAATGTGGGTTCTCCTTTAACACACATTTTAGAGAATATTTCTCAATTTTAACAGATATTTCGACATTTAAATTTACTGCTGATATGGCTACTGCTTGGAGAAAAGTAAAAAGAGAAAACGATTTGAGTTTTACAATTCAAGATATGCTAAAAGTTTATTATGGGAAATCAAATTATGCTAAGTATGACAATTCGGTTTGTCAATGGAATAAATTTTTAAAGGATTTCTGTGCAGACGAAAATAGTTACAACTACTCGAATAAATTAAAAGTAGCCTCTATTCTTTGGAAAGAAGCCAGAAATTCAAGAAATGAAAAAATTTATTCAAAGAATCTTTTGACTGAATATGCCGATAAAATAAAAGAGTATTGCAAGTAGGATATTCTTATCTTGCTAAACTAACAATTCAATAAAAGCTAACACGAAAGCAGTAAATCAAAAAAGGTTTACTGTTTTTTCTTTGTCTAAAAGCGGAAAGGAGGACTTATGGAAGAAAAAAGAGATATAAAAGCACCACCACATAAACAGTTGATAATGGATATTAGAAAGATAAAATATACTGTAAACCTACATTTCAAGCAAGGTACAGGGGAAACATATAAGGATAAAATACTAAAGTTAATCAAGAGAGAAACAGAGAAGATATAAATTTATTAAAGAAATTTTGTTTATGTCCTTGACAAATCTTCCCAAAAAGGAACTGTCGCATTAAAGAAAAAATCTTTAATGCGACAACTCCTTTAAAGTTTCGTTTGATGTTTGAGCCTTTTCTAATGGCTCAAAATGTATTTATAATTTATGCCTCAGCCTTCCAAAGACCGTGTAGGTTGCAGTATTCGTAAGCAGCCTTTAGCTCTTCATCTTCGCCAAGATAGACAGTAGCCTCAGGTTTTCCTGTGTGACCAAGTTCAGCAAGTCTGAGTCCGCAGCAAGTTTCTATAGCAATAAATCCAATGTGGTGCTCTTCAGTCATAGGATGCTCAACGCTTCCTACCTTAACTACAACTTTATTTCCATCTTTTTCGATTACAGGAACATGCTTCTCTTTTGCAGCATCTACAGTGTTAGCCTTTAGCTCAACCATCTCTTTGCCACAGCAAGAAGGAGCATGATCATCTGCACCATAAATCTTAGCAACAACAATTCCTGATTCTTGACATTTATAAACCTTTACCATTTCCAACCTCCTAAAACAATTAATAATTATATTACTTTTTAATTTACGTCCATAAGCCGTATATAATATATATAGACTAAAAGTTACAATTTAAACATATAAATGAAAATAAGGCTTTAAATTATTTTGTGTGAAGCGAGGAATGAGTTAATTCGACGCAGTAATTCCGCAATAATCTACAGAAAGAATAAAGAGAAAGAATAAATTTTATGATAGATTTTTTTCTGTTGACAAGTCCGTTAAAAAGCGGTATACTTTCTATAAGTGATAATGATTATCAGTTAGCACGTGCATACAGAAAAGTGCCGTGGGCGAGATTGTTTGCAGGTTTAGAGATAGAATAGATAGTTGAGATATATCAAGCATCTGTTTTGTACATGGCATGGACATAGCGTTAGATATAGCTGATATATAGATTTAGAAAGATACAGGTCAAGATATTCGATTTAGGAGGTAGACCGTGCTTGAAAATTTAAGAAAAAGCAAACAAAGGGATCTCATCCTCGAAATCGTTAAAGATAATCACATTCATCCAACGGCAGAGTGGATTTATGGGGAAGCAAAGAGATTCATTCCTACAATTGGAATCGCGACTGTATATAGAAATCTTAATAAACTTGTCGAACTTGGGGAGATTGAAAAAATTTCCATGCCGGGAGAAAGCGATAGATATGATTCTGTAATGACGGAGCATTTTCATATGAGGTGTCGTTCATGTGGGGAGCTTAAAGATATCTTTCCTGTGAATGAGAAATCCTTCGATAATGTAAAGGGTGTAATAGCTAATGCGTTTAACCTCGAACCTGATAAGTTCGAAATTTCAGAAACAATGTTATCCTATGTCTGTGAAAATTGCTCAGACATTGAGAATAAAAAACAATGCAAATAATTTAATGGAGGTTTTATTATGGCTAAGGATTTAAAAGGAACTAAAACTTATGAAAACTTGATGGCTGCTTTCGGTGGCGAGTCAATGGCAAGAAACAAGTACACATATTTTGCTTCTCAGGCTAAGAAAGATGGATATGTTCAAATTTCTAAGATTTTTGAGGAAACTGCTGATAACGAAAAAGAGCACGCAAAGCTTTGGTATAAGGCAGCTGAAGGTATCGGCACTACAGCAGAGAACCTAATCACAGCAGCTGAGGGCGAGCACTATGAGTGGACAGAAATGTATCCTGGATTTGCTGACGTTGCAGAAGAAGAAGGCTTTAAGGATATCGCTACTCAGATGAGATTAGTTGCTGATGTTGAGCAGAAGCACGAGGAAAGGTACAGAAAGCTTGCTGCTAACCTCAAGGAAGGCAAAGTATTCGAGAGAGAAGAAGAAGTTACATGGCAGTGCATCAACTGCGGATACATTACAGTTGCTAAGAAGGCTCCTGCGGTATGTCCAGCATGCAAGCACCCACAGGCATTCTTCCAGATTAAACCTGAGAACTATTAATCGGTGCGCGGCTATTTTGTCCGCCTAGAACAACAAAATATTCAAAAGTAAGGCATAGTCGCTTCGAGTGGCTATGCTTTTTTTTATGAAAAATCCCTTTTATTACCTTGAGGAGGGGTGTTGTTTTATCGTGGGGTTTCGAAGCTGCCTATTTTGTTGCCGGAATTTTACAGATAAATATATTTTGTTGCGATATTGCTCAGATTGATACGCTTTTCTAAGTAGCTTGTGGAAAATACGATTTTACAAAAACTTTACAAAAAGGTGATAACAGACATTACTTTCCACATATATTATTAGATTTGTAATTGAATTAAATAAAATAAATTAAACTAACTGGAAAGGAATTAAAAGAAATGAAGAAAAGCAGAATTTTATCACTGATTTTGGCATTGGCTATGGTTTTGAGCGCTTCCGTTATTTTGTCAGCCTGTGGCGATAAGAAATCGGGAGATGATGGCGAGAAAAACGACAAAATAAGCGTAATTTCAAGAGAAGAGGGTTCAGGCACAAGAGGTGCTTTTATCGAACTTGTTGGAATTGAAGAAAAGAACGATCAAGGTGAAAAGATCGATAATACAGTTGATACAGCAGTAATTACAAACTCAACGAGCGTTGCAATGACATCTGTTTCGGAGGACAAAGCAAGCATAGGATATATTTCACTCGCATCCCTTAATGACACTGTTAAGGCACTCAAGATTGACGGCGTTGAACCAACAGTTAAGAATATCCAAAAGGGTGAATATCCTATAGCAAGGAATTTCAACCTTGTTACAGGAGATAATCTGAGCGAGCTAGGAAAGGACTTTATCAACTATATCCTAAGCACAGAAGGTCAGAAAACAGTTTCTGAAAATGGATATATAGAACTTACTGAAGCAGGAAAATACGAGGCTTCTGATGCAGTTAAAGAGGGCGGCAAGATTACTATAGGCGGCTCAAGCTCTGTAACACCACTCATGGAGAAGCTTGCTGAGGCATATAAGAAGATTAATCCTAAGGTGGAAGTTATGGTACAGCAATCAGACTCAACTACAGGTGTAACATCAGCAATTGATGGTAGCGTTGACATCGGAATGGCATCAAGGGATCTTAAGGACACAGAAACTAGCCAGGGAGTTAAGGCCACTGTAATTGCAAAGGATGGGATTGCAGTAATCGTTCACAAGGATAGCAAACAGGAAGAAATAACTCTAGAGCAGGTTAAGGATATTTTCACAGGCAAGATCACAAAATGGTCAGAGATTAAGAAATAGGCTGTTAGATTTTCGACGAGTTCATTAATTCGAAAAGTTTTTCTAAATTTAAAAGCAGGAAATAATGAGTAAATATAATAAAAAAATACGGGAAGGCATCGTCAGCATTGCCTTCCTAATTTCAGCATTGGTATCCGTTGCAGCGGTAATACTGATTTCAATCTTCATATTCGCAAACGGATTTTCAGCCATAGGTAAAATAGGATTTGTAGATTTTATATTCGGTCAGACTTGGAAGCCTGCGAATAATCAATTTGGGATTTTTCCTATGATAATAGGAAGTATATATGTTACACTGGGAGCAGTCTTAATTGGTGCACCGATTGGTGTTATGACCGCAATTTACCTTGCAGAGTATTGTCCGAAGAAGTTTTATTCTATCTTCTCAGGGCTTGTAAATCTAATGGCAGGTATTCCATCAGTCCTTTACGGATTTTTCGGACTGGTAGTTTTGGTTCCGCTAATTAGAGATAACCTTGACTCTCAAGGCATGAGTCTTTTAGCAGCATCTGTGTTACTTGGTATCATGATTTTGCCAACAATAGTTGCAATTTCTCAGGCATCCCTAAAGGCTGTGGATCCAGGATATTATGAAGGAAGCCTCGCACTTGGAGCTACACACGAGAGAAGTATTTTTGCGGTCAAACTGAGGGCTGCAAGAAGTGGAATTTTTTCGGCAGTAATACTTGGTGTCGGAAGAGCAATAGGAGAAACTATGGCTGTTATAATGGTTGCCGGTAATCAGGCGATAATACCTAAGAGTGTGCTTGATGGAGTTAGAACAATGACAGGTAATATAGTAATTGAAATGGGTTATGCTACGGATTTACATAGACAGGCTTTGCTAGCTACGGCAGCTGTACTCTTTGTTTTCATATTAATAGTTAATCTGACATTCTCTCTTGTTTTAAGGAGGAGTTTAAATTGAAGAACACGTCAGTAGCGAGAAACAAAGCAGGGGAAAAATCAGGAAAAATATTTAAACCAGGATTATTAGCGAGATTTTTCGTTAAGGGCGGTGCACTTATTACGCTTGCAGTAATTCTCACCATTGTGGTATATATTTTGGTAAATGGTATACCAAATTTAAATTCAAAACTTTTTGCATGGGAATACAACAGTGAAAATGTTTCAATGATGCCTGCTATTGTCAATACAGTTGTGATGGTGGTAGTTACACTATTGATGTCGGTGCCTATAGGAATAGGCGCAGCTGTGTACATGGTTGAATATGTAAAAAAAGAAAGTAAGCTTGCCAAAATAATAAAGCTTGCTACGCAAACTCTTGCAGGTGTTCCCTCAATTGTATATGGTCTTTTTGGTGCATTATTCTTTGTCAAATATTTGAGCTTACAGCTTTCGATTCTTTCTGGTTGTTTAACGCTTGGAATAATGATTTTGCCTATAGTAATGGAAACTACTGAGGAGGCTCTAAGGATGGTGCCTGTCAGCTACAAGGAGGGCAGCCTGGCTCTTGGAGCCACCCGGGTGCAGACTATTTTCAAGGTAATGCTGCGCCCGGCGACTCCCGGAATCCTATCCGCCGTAATCATAGCTGTCGGAAGGATTGTCGGGGAGTCGGCTGCCCTCGTCTTTACAGCTGGCACCATCGCACAGCCAATGACCTCCATTCTAAACTCAGGCAGAAGCCTATCGGTTCACATGTATGTACTTTCGGGAGAAGGTCTGTATATCAAGCAAACCTATGCAACCGCAACTGTTTTGATGCTTCTTGTGCTAATTTTAAACGGGATTTCATCGCTGATAGCTAGAAAGCTTGAGAAAAACACAACCAAGGAGGAATAATATGGCAGACAATAAGATAACAATAAAAGATACCGAGCTATACTACAGCGATTTTCATGCGCTGAAAAATATAAACATGGATATAGTTGAGAATGAGATAACGGCATTCATAGGTCCATCAGGATGTGGCAAGTCTACACTCCTAAAGTCTCTAAACCGCATGAATGACTTAGTAGAAGGGTGCAAAATAACAGGTGATATAAGGCTTGATGGCGAGGATATCTACGGCGATATGGATATCAATATGCTTAGAAAAAGAGTCGGAATGGTTTTTCAAAGACCAAACCCTTTTCCTATGAGTGTGTACGATAATATTGCGTATGGCCCGCGAACTCATGGAATTAAATCTAGAATAGCACTTGATGAGATCGTAGAAAATTCGCTAAGAGGAGCTGCTGCTTGGGATGATTTCAAAGATAGATTAAAGCAATCCGCCCTCGGACTCTCTGGTGGGCAGCAGCAGAGGCTTTGTATTGCAAGGGCAATAGCGGTTGAGCCGGAAGTCCTTCTAATGGATGAACCTACATCGGCACTAGACCCTATATCCACTGGCAAAATTGAGGAACTTGTACAGGAGCTAAAGGATAAATATACAGTTGTTATAGTAACGCATAACATGCAACAAGCGGCACGTATTTCAGATGTTACGGCATTCTTCCTGCTTGGTGAGCTGATTGAAAAAGGGTATATAATATGAAAATAAAGTTAGATCAAGAACTCGAAGAATTAAATCAGGAAATGATATCGCTAGGTATTTTGTGCGAAAAAGCAATTTCAATATCTACAGATGTACTCAGGCAAAGAACAATTGGCACAAGAATCTCTGATGAGTCCAATATAACAAAAGACGACATATCAGACCTAGATATCAGAATAGAAAGAAAAGAACGTGCAATCGAAGGCAAATGTATAAAACTACTCATGCAGCACCAGCCTGTGGCAAGGGATCTTCGCTTAATTTCAGCCGCACTCAAAATGGTTACGGATATGAAACGAATAGGCATACAGGCCGGGAATATCGCAGAAATTATTGATCGTAACCCAGGCAACGAGATCGGTATTGAGGATTGCATATCGAGTATGGCGGATGCTACACGAAAAATGGTAACAGGCAGTATTGACGCTTTTGTGAAGAAAGATGAAGCAATTGCAAGGGAAGTAATAAAAACTGATGACGAGATAGATAATTATTTTGTTGGAATCAAGAACAAAATAGTAGATTGCCTAAAGGACGGATCTGCTGATGGCGAACATGCTATCGACATGTTGATGGTTTCAAAATATCTCGAGCGTATAGGAGATCATGCAGAAAACATTGCTAGATGGGTCCTTTATTCGATAGAGGGTACTGTTAGGTAACGAAAAAATTCAAATGGAGGAAAAACGACAAAGCATGCTTATATATTGCGTTGAAGATAACGAAGACATAAGGAAAACTATTTTGTACGCACTGAAAATGGCAGACTATGAATGCGAGGGCTTTGCGGATGGTGAAAGTTTCTTTGCCGGTCTAATAAATAGGAAGCCTGACTTGATTTTGCTTGATTTGATGCTACCAGGGAAAGATGGCATTTCGATTTTGCAAACGCTTAGAAGTGAAACAATTGCAAAGGATGTTCCGGTAATAATAACGACGGCAAAAAATACAGAGTTCGACAAAGTTCTGGGCCTTGATACGGGTGCTGACGATTACCTTGTTAAGCCTTTTGGCATGATGGAGCTTCTGTCAAGGATTAAAGCGGTACTAAGGAGAACTCGTACGCCAAGAACTGATTTTCTGGGCAATGGAGAGATCTCGATGTCAATAAGTAGGCATCTTGTTAAAGTTTCGGAGGAAAATGTCGAGCTGACGCTCAAAGAGTTTGAACTTTTAAGGGTGTTTTTGGAGAATATGAACAGGGTTTATAGCAGAGACCAACTCATGAACCTTGTGTGGGGTGAATCTTACGTTGGTGAATCAAGAACAGTTGACGTCCATATCGGCACTTTAAGAACGAAATTGGGCGATGCAGGTAGGCATATTAAAACTGTTCGCGGGGTCGGATACATTATGGAGGAAGTAAAATGAAAAAACGATTCTTTTTTTCCATAATGGGTGTATCTATGATTTCACTAATTTTATGCATCGTTGGCCTCTATTTTGTTCTTCTTGAGCATATAAACAAAATACAGGAAAACGAACTTACAGCGCAATCCGACTTAATTGCATCTCAACTTGAAATGACAAAGGAAGGTCGTAGTTCTCAGGATGTGCACTCAAAGAGCGGAGACGATGCTGTGTATTTGCTCCAACATCTAAACTATAGGGATTACAGGGTTACGCTTATTGCCAGTGACGGCACAGTTATTTTTGACAATAAAGAAAAACCTAGTGAAATGAAGAACCATAAAAATCGTGAAGAAATCAAGGAGGCCCGTGAACTAGGATATGGGGAAAGCACAAGATATTCTTCCACTATGACGGAAAAATATGTTTATGCTGCAAGGAGATTAAGTGATGATAGCATACTCAGGGTGTCTTCCTCTTATGAAACAGTCCTTGGTTTTATGGACGGCATGAAACTAGCCTTTTTAGGGTGTTTCATCATCATCGCTTTGCTATCATTTTACCTAGCATATTCGCTTTCCAAATTCATTCTTAAGCCAATAAATAATATAGATTTAGATGACCCAAGCAGCGCTGAAAGACATCTCGGCAAGGGAGGATACGAGGAACTTTCACCACTCTTTAGGAAAATCGACGCTCAAAAGCGTGACATTGCAAGCAAGGAGCATCAACTTGTAAGGCGTCAAGAAGAATTTAATGCTATAACTGCAAACATGAGTGATGGTCTTATTATCCTAGATAAACAAAATAGGATAATCTCGATGAACCAAGCTGCTATTGAGGCTATATTGGTGCAGAAACAAGAGGAGGACTCCGGTCATGCGACCACTGATTTTGACCTAGATGTTGCTGCCATTTCAAGTAAGTTTATCGGCAAAAATATAATGGAGTTTACTAGAAATACTGATATTTTGAATGGGATCATTGCCTATGACAGTAGTGCTTCGGAATTGCATAACCAAGAAGACTCACAAAATCTGATCATTTCAGGGCATGACTATAATTACAATAAAGTTGCCAACTTTGGTGAGAGAACTTACCAAATAAGCATGAGTCCAATCTTTACAAGCGGAATGCCTAGTGGTATGGATGAGCATGGGGATACCAGCAAAGAATGGCGGGGTACTATTTTGTTCCTGTTTGACATCACCAAAAAAGTCGAAGGGGAGCTTATGCGCCGTGAGTTTACTGCAAATGTATCGCATGAGCTTAAGACGCCACTCCAATCTATATACGCTAGTGCTGAGTTGTTAAAAACTGGACTGGTCCCAGAGTCCGATAGACCGGAATTTATTGATAGGATTTTCAAAGAGTCAAAGCGTATGATTCAACTTGTTCAGGATATTATAGAACTTTCTGAACTTGATGAGGAAAACGTGACAAGCAAAAAAGAAGAAGTTAATCTATATGATGTTGTTTGCTCTTCGTCGGAACATCTAGCACAAAAGGCGAAGGAGTTAAATGTTTCGGTAAATATTGAACTCGACAAGATAGAAGCGTCCGAGGCTGTGATTCATTCGATTCCAACCCTTGTCCATGAGATTATTTACAATTTAATGGATAATGCGATTAAATATAACAAGGACCCTGGTTCGGTGTTAGTGAGATTATACCGCAGACCAAATGGAAAATTTGCTGTTTCAGTTGCAGATACTGGTATAGGAGTAGAAGAAAAATACATGGATAGAATTTTTGAACGCTTCTTCCGCGTTGACAAGAGCCATTCGAGAGAAATTGGTGGGACGGGACTTGGACTGTCAATTGTAAAGCATGCTGCTAAAGTGATAGGTGCGGAACTCGAGGTTAGAAGTGAAGTGGGAGAAGGTACTTCGATCGACGTTATATTTGCGAAATGATGTGTTGAAAAAACTACGCATCAAAACATCGATCTAGGTATAGAGCAGTTTTTATAATATATTTTTTAAAATAGCAAGAGTGTAGAATTGATTTAGAAAATAAATTCTACACTCTTTTTTTATATTGAAAATTCAATCTTTATAAGACTTTTTCAAAAATGGAAAAAATAATAAAAAGGAGAAAATGTCAAAAAAGAGTTATGAAAATTATAAGAAAAAAGACGAATTTATTTTGTACTTTGAAAATTGAATAGAGTATCATTAACTCAATTTATTTAGTTTGGAGCGTATTCGATTAAGTGATTTAATTCTGAAAAAGTAGGGTTGACAACCTATGAGCGAAGATAGACGGATAAATTGTTTTCACGACGTTGTGGCAGTCTGGCGATAGAAAAGGGTGCATAAATTAATTAAGTCAAAAATGGTTAATGATATGGGAAATAAAACAAAAAGATAGTTTATATTAATATTTAAAAGGAAAGGAGAAAGATAATGGATAATAAAAATATAATAGCAAACTTAAAATTCAATGATTCACAAATGAAAGAAATTCAACTAGGGCTTGACGATGGATTAGATGTGTCAGTTTATGATGACCCAAAATTCGATTGCATGCAGATGAAGGAAATTCGCTTAGGACTTAAAGATGACTTAGATGTATCAAGGTATGCCGACCGAAAATTTGACTGTAAGCAAATGCATGAAATCAGGCTAGGACTTAAAGATAGGATAGATATATCACAGTGTATAGACCCAGAATTTGATTGGAAAAAGATGAAAGAAATTAGACGAAGACTTAGTGAGAGTAGAGAAGAATTGCTTAATAAGATAGAGTTAAATGCTATTATGTTTTAAAGATTTAGACATTATTAAAAAGGAGAAAAAAGAAATACAGGGCAAGAATACCACCATAATGGTGGTTTTTTAATGTGAAAATAGAATTTAATTTTTAAAAGGAAAGGTAAAAGAGATGAAGTTAAAATTTTTAAAAATAGATATTGATGAAACGCTAGGTGAATTAGAAGTTTTGAGTGATGAGTATGAAACAGTGAGAGCTCGTGGAATGTATTCAAATAATCAGGCACAGTATTATGTACACAAGTTGTTTTGTTCTAAAAATAGAACAGGTCAGATAGAAGTATATATAGGAAATTCTAACGGTAAAAAATCATTCCCACAAGAAACTAAAATTAGGCTTGTAAATCCTAGACTAGAGGTTAAGGGGCGAAGCAGAAACGGTTTTGGAATAACAGAGTTTAGGCTATATGCTGATGATATGGTTAAAGCTGTTTAAATTTTTATAAGGGGTTTTAGTATGAAAGTAGAAAATAAAAAATCTCGGGCATATAGATATAAAACTTTAGACGAAATTGCTGAAGCATTGCAGAATAATTTAAGTTTTGAATACTATAAAGGTAATTATAATGTTCCAACTTATTATTATATCCATATTGACGAAGATGATTTTTCTATTGTGGGTGGTAATGGTTATGGTGTTCAAAGTTTTAGTTCTCCATATTATGGAGAGTGTGACGATGATTCTTTTGAGTGGGAAACGCTAGAGAATAAGGATTTTAGGAATGTTTGCGAAGATTTATTAGAACAAGTTAATTCATATATAAAAGAAAGGGAATTAGAAGATGATTAGATTTGATAATGGAATTAATATAGATTCAGTAGGTACATTTGGAGTATTAAAATTTGTTGGTCTTGATAGGGAAATATTTTCAAGCGAAGAAGAGGGAGTTTTGAAATCGAGAAGATATAATTTAAAATCGAGTGCTCAAGGTGCATTAGTACAAATTAGTCTTCCCGCAGAGGTTGATTTAAAGGAATATGATTTAAACGAAGTTGTAAAACTAGTAAATCCTATTGTTACAGTAATAGCAACACCAACATATGGTACTAATGCTGAACTTGATTATTATTGTAAAGCAGATGACATTGTAAAGGGGAATACTACTAGTATAAAGTTGGAAAATAAAGTTGTAAATGACAATAAGAAATAAAGATTGATATTAAAGGAGAGGTAAATATTGCTTCTCCTTTATTTCTTAGGTAAAGCCAATGAATATAAAGGATTTATATAAAGGTAAAAGAATTAAACTGAGTGATAAATATTTACGGTTAAAGTTTTCGTTATATATTTTTTCTTCGTTTATTCTTTTGTATGTATTTTATAGTTTATATAAAATAAAAGATTTAGATTATGGCATTGTAGAAAGATTTAAAATAGTTTTTGTTAATAGAGCTTTTTATATAGTAGTTATATTAGGAATTTTAATAGTAGGTTTAATATTTTATTTAATATATAGATATAGAGAAGATTATTATATCAGTTTAGAACATAGAGAGATTTTAGCAAATTTAATATTAAGTTATAAGATGTATGATGAAATTAAAAGTAAAGATATATTTGGTAATAATTCTGTAAAAAAAGTAAATGTATTAAAAGTATATTACAAAATGAAAGGTGATTTAATTGAAGTTTATATAAGGCTAAAGGCAGGTAGAGATTTAAGACAAATACTTAATCTTGAAAACGATTTAGAGGTTCTTTTGTTTGGTGGGCTTTTAGAAAAAGAAAATTTAAGAAACTATGTTAAATATACTTTTTTATATGACACTATAAATTCTAGGATAGGTATAAATGATTGTGTCTGCGAAAATGGTAAATTAAAGCTCATGGATAATATATATTGGGAGTATGACAGCTTACCTCATATGCTAATAAGTGGTGGAACAGGTTCGGGAAAGTCATATTTTATATTATCACTTGTCAAGGTACTACTTGATAATGGTTCGAAGCTGTATATATGTGACCCTAAACGTTCTGACCTAGCTGACCTTGCTGATGTAATGCCTGATGTATATTCGACAAAAGACGATATAATTTCATGTATAGAAAAATTTTATAACGATATGCTTGCTAGAGCTGATGAAATTAAGGCACTTCCTAACTATAAGACTGGGGAAAAATATTCATATTATGGACTTAATGCAAAGTTCCTTGTTTTTGATGAATATGTAGCCTTTATGATGATGTTAGGTAGAGAAAGCACAAAAGTTATGAATTATCTATCACAGATTGCAATGCTTGGACGTCAGCTTGGACATTTTGTAATATTAGCATGCCAGCGACCTGACGCACAGTATTTATCGGGTGGAATCCGTGACCAATTTAATTTTAGGGTTGCCCTTGGTAGAAATTCTAACCTTGGGTATGGAATGATGTTCGGCGAAACTGATAAATATTTCTTCCAGAAAAGAATTAAAGGTAGGGGTTATGTAGATAAGGGTGATAGCGTTATATCAGAATTCTATACACCTCTAATTCCTAAAGGATACGATTTCTTAGAAGAAATTGGGGATGCTTATAAGAAGCATAACGTCAGCAGGGCGACAGATGAAGAATGTAAAAGTGAAGAAGTAGCACAAAGCAAAGAATTTTGTTAAGGCTGCTCTTTTTGTTTGGGGTAATTTAAAAGCTAGCTTTTAAATTAGCAAACCGTCGGTAGACATAAGAAAGGAACGGTAATGAGTTTTGACGATGTATATTTAGGTTATATGCCTTGCATAAACCGCATATTGTGTTTGCGGGCGAAGCGAAAGCAAAACACAATATGTTGTGGTTCGTCTTGCCGTAAGGCAAGGCGAACATCAGACCCCCAGTAATCTAACAGGGGGGTACTAACTGATGTAAAATCATCAAAAAATCTCAACTATCGTTCAAATTTCAATAATAAAGCGATGTAAACTAAAACGGCTTTTTTGGTTACATCAACATATAGTGTATTGAAAGGGCTAAATTTTATGAATAATGTTACAACAAGAACAAATAAAGAGGGTTCGTGAAACAATAGGAATAACTCAAAATGAGCTTGCGAAAGCAGTTGGAGTAAGCAGGGTTTATTTATCACAGATAGAAAGAGGTGATAAGGCTTGTAGTGAAGATTTGCTTAGTAAAATAGATATTGCACTATTTAATTTAAATACAAATACAAGACTTGATGTATTATTTGATTATGTTAGAGTTAGATTTCCATTTCCTGATAAAGAAAGAAGCATTATATTTGAAGAAGTTTTAAGATTAAAAGAAAAATATTTTACACTTGAAAATCACTCATTTTTCGGATATGCAAGAACGTATAGCTTTGGCAATCTTAGAATTTTTACATCAGATGATGAGGAGCGTGGTATTTTAGTAGAGTTCTCGGGCAAGTCGTGTAGAGAATTTGAATATTTTTTAAAAGCTCAAAAACGAAGTTGGCAGGATTTTTTTTATAGGTGTCTTGATTTTAAGGGAGTATTTAAAAGAATAGATATAGCAATAGATGATAAATATTATATACTTGATATCCCATTTCTAATTGAAAAGGCAGAAAATGAGGAGATAATATCGGTATTTAGGAATTTCAGGATATATAAATCGGGAGGACTTAATAAAAATGGGAGCGATAAAAACGTAGGAAATACCTTGTATATAGGTTCAGCAAAAAGCGAAGTACAGTTTTGTATCTATGAAAAAGATTATGAGCAAATGGTCAAAATGGGTTATTCGCTTGATGAAACAGAAACAAAAAATAGGTTTGAAATACGGCTAAAAAATGAGCGAGCTGAAACCTTTATAAATCATTTCTTAAATTATAACGACCTAAACAAGGTCGTTTTTTCAATAATAAATAGATATATAAAGGTGGTTGATAATAATGGCAGTAGTGATAAAAAGTATTTCCCAACTAATTATCGTTGGGAGTGTTTTTTAAATGATGTTAAAACAAGCCTTAAACTGACAACTGAACCTAAAGAGTATGACATTAAGGATACATACAACTGGTTATTTAGGCAGGTAGCCCCAACGCTTAGTATGGTGTCTGAACTTGATAAAGTTTTCGATACTGAAAATGTATCAAAAATGTTAAATACACGTCTAGGCGATAGGCAGGAGAAAATAATATCACGGCTTTTAAGTGATATTGAAGATGTAATTTTATAAAAAAAGAAAGGAATTTTAAAATGAATTTTGGACAAAATATTTTCACATGGTTTCAGGGAAATGCAGAACCACTTGTTTTAACGGCAATAGCAATTATAGGTCTTTACTTGGCATTTAAAAGGGAATTTACAAAACTTATAGGATTTATAATTATAGCGATAATTGCAGTAGGTCTTGTATTTAATCCTGCTGGAGTTCAAGGAGTATTTTTAAATTTATTTAATCGTGTGTTTGGTGCGTAATGGTTAGCGTAAAATGCAGTTTATGCGGTAAAAAAACATACATATTCCCGAAAGAGAATGTAATATCTATTAATAATAAAAGTTATGTATTATGTTTGTTTTGTTTAGAAAAGATAAAAGATGAAGAATATTTTAGAGGTGAAAGTTTAAGTGAAAAAAAGAAAAAAACGAAAACTAATATTATATAAAGATAGGTTAAACCTTGAAGAGTTTTTAAAGGGTACTGAATCTAAAGAAATAACGGTAAAAGATATAATGAAAAAGTTTAATTTATCAGATTTTGCAGTAAGAACTGAGCTAAAAAGAGGTTTGAAGCCTAGAGAATATAAAGCTCGTGAATACTATAAATATAGTGCTGATGTAGCACATAAATTCAATGCAAAGGATTTTAAAGACGAAAAAATAAAATCTCTTTATAGGGTTTATAAAAAGGAGTGAGAATTTGGAAGTAAAAGTATATATAGCTAATTTAGGTAAGTATAACGAGGGAGTTTTACAAGGTGCATGGTTTGCACTACCTGTTGATTCTGATTTTGTAGCAGAAAAGATAGGACTTAATAATGAGTATGAGGAATATGCAATCCATGATTTTGAAAGTCCTATTGATATACCTGAATATATTTCAATAGACGAATTAAATAATATGTATAATAAACTTTGTGAAATTGAGGAACATGGTATAGAAGAAGGTGATATGAAAGAAGTTATTTCCGAAATGGGCGGTTTAGATGAACTTTATAACAATTTAGATAGCATAGTAAATCATGGCTGTATATCTCTTGAAGATTATGCTTATGAGTATTTAGAGGAGTATCTATCAGGTATTGATGTTGCTTCGTGGCTTTTAAGTTACATAGATTATGATAAATATGCTAGTGATTTACGTATAGAGGGACATTTCGTAGAGTGTTGTAACCTTTATGAAATAGTGTAATAGAAAAGAAAGGAAAATTAAAATGCAAACAGTTATATATCAAGGTGGTTCTCCATTTCGGTGTTTTTTATTGGATTTGTTTACCAGTGAACCATTAGAAGTGAGCGAGGAAGAATTTTTTAAAGTTGTGGGATACAATAGAGGTCTTATTCCTATGCACTATGATATAGAAAATATAAACCGTCAAAATTTTTTCTTGAACGACAGTTTGATAGCTTATAGAATAAGAAGTTAGCACCATTCGCAACTGTTAAGCTCGATATAAATAAAGAGGTTTTTGTAGAGAGCTGCAATCTTTATGAAATAGTGTATTAGAAAAGAAAGGATAAGAAAATGGAAGTAAGAGCATTTATAAGAAAGAAAAACGGAGCAGTTGACGAAGAATTAAAAGGAGCTTGGTTCTCAGCACCAATAAATTTTGACCATGTAGCAGAGGAACTTGGTCTTGAGAATGCAAGAGGTCAATATGAAATCACAGAAATCGATTGCGAACTACCTTTATGGTTAGCCGATAGAGATGATATATATATTAAAGATGTTAATGTTGTTTATAGAATGATATTAGAATTACTTGAAGATTATTCTGAAAGAGCACTTAAAGGGATAATAAATGAGTGGTTTAGAAATGTAGAGGATTTTTATAGACAGCGTGAAAGAGTGCAAAGAGTACGCTCACTTGAGATTGGAGAAATTGACGGTATAAAGTATATATGTAACAAGTAAAGAAAGAGGGATAATTTCCCTCTTTTTTTTACACCTTAAGAGGGGGTAAGTAGTGATTAAATATTTAAAAGAGGAACGACTTAAAATCGGTAAAAGAATATATGAAAAAAAATTAAATTGTTTTGAAGCAGGTGAAAGATATAATATTAGTCCTTGGACAGCAAGGGAATATTTTAGGCTATATAAAGCATTTTTAAAGGAGCTTGGTGATGAGAAAAAATTGTTGTAATATAATAGATGAAGAATTTATAGAATTGATACTTAAAAACCGCATGAGCATAGATGATACACTTAGAACTATTGATACTTACTTAAAATCTTTTGAATTACCTAAAATACAAGTAAAAAATGTATCATTCGACTATATTTATGCTTTAGAATATGCTATATTATATTTAAAGGATAAAAATTATACTTATTTTAAAGAATCGATTTGTAGTATATTAGATAGGCTTGAGCTTAACAGTACGCATGGATATATAATTTTTTCTAGTTTTATATCAAGGTGTATCGAAATTAGGGAAAAACAATGTTTAATCGAGAATTTAAGAGAGTAAGATACTTTAATTTTGTTAGAGAGTTTGAAAAGGCTATTGTTAAAATTTCACATTCTGATATAGTAGCAAAACATGAGTTTAAAAAAGAAGATATATATTTATCTATGATAGATTTTCATATATCTGCTTTAAAAGAAGAAATATCATATGAGTACAGATTTAAACCTTTTTATTTAAACTTAAATGTGAAATTCAAGAAAGATAGTGATATAAATATTTTTCCTTCTAGTTATATTAAAGATAGAAAGAGAATTGTTTTAGACAAGGCAGAGAACAAAATAGTAAAAAAGGAGATCAACAATTTCACTATAGTTAAGCCTTATAGATTTGATAGACTTTTGGAGAAAACGGTCAACGTTTATACTGGCTCATATAAAGATGATGTCAAAGATATACAGGGGGTATATTATAAGGAACTGGATCTTGTTTTAATAGAAAATAAAAGACATATAGCAACATCCCTTATAAACAAAAATATACCTCTTGAGGTTAATTTAAGAGAACTTAGTTTAGAGGAAAGTTTTGATTATATTGAGTGTGACGGTGCGTATTATAGAGATATTAATTTTTGGAATGTAAAAGAAGAAATAGACGATTATAGATTTGGAATTTTATATTATTTAGCAAAAGAAAAATATAGGTTAAAAAAGGAGAAGCCATGAACAAGATAAAAGGAAACAAAAAACTATTTATATTAATAGTTATCATCTCCCTGCTTGCAGTCCTGCTTGGAAGCTATGCGATATATAAAAATAGCAATAAAGAGGAAACGGCAAGCAAGATAGAAAAGTCAGAAAAACTTGAAAAGAAAGCTGAGAAGAAACTTAAAGAAGCAAAGAAGTCGGGTAATAAAGAGGAAATAGCAAAGGCTGAAAAAGAGCTTAAGGAAGCAGAAGAAAAAACAGAGGAAGTTAAAAAGAGTGCAAGCTCCACATCAGCAAGCTCATCAAGTACAAGTACAAGCAAATCGACACCAACAGTTTCGAAGCCTAGTACAAGTTCTTCATCAAGTGCAACAAGTACATCAAAACCTGCTCCAAAGTCTAAAGAAAAAACTAAGGTATGGATAGTTGATAAACCTGCATGGACAGAAAATAGAGTAACGCCAACTTATTCTGAGAAAACTGTTTGGTATGTAGAAACTCAAGACGGGAAAAGCACTAAATGTTATTCCGAAGATGAAGCTCATCTATTGTGTGCTAATACGGACTATTCTACATATTATGAGGACACAGAAAGGACTTTAACTGGCTATAATACAGAGACAATCAACCACCCAGAAGAGGGACACTGGGAATATAGATAAGTAAAATATATAAATCGAGTTTAAAGAGAGGTTTAGCCTCTCTTTTTTAGTTGAAAGGAAAAGTAATGAATAAAGTTAAAAATATATTTTTAGTCATATTAAAAATTATCTTAAGATCAATATATTATGCGTGTTTTGCATTAGGAGCATTCTATCTTATAGGTGTCATATTTTTTTTAAATGGTATTTCAGGTTTTGACTTTGAAACATTTTCAAATGCAAATCCCGAAGAATTAAAACTAATGCTAAGAGTAATGATACGGGCATTTTACATACTAGGAATAATATTTACCGCATTTGAATATGGTTATAAATATTTAAGAAAACCGTGCAAAATATCATTTCATAAGTTAAAACCTACAGGAAAAGCTAAGGAAGTAAAAAATAGTTAGGAGGAAAAGTAATGAGTAAATTTATAAAATTAACGGGAGCCGTAGTTGGTGGGGAAATATACGTAAATGTGGAACATATAGTTAGTGTTTACAAAGCAAAAAAAGGAACAAATGTAATGATAAAATTTTATGTTGACAAGAAGATTCAATTTGATGGAGGCTATTTAGTTAAAGAATCCCCCGAAGCAATTATGTCAATGATTGAATGTTATTAAAAGAGGACGTAAGCAATGAACTACAGGGCAAGAATACCACCTTAAGGGTGGTTTTTTAATGTGAGAATATAAATTTAATTTTTAATGAAAGGAAAAGAAATGGAGAGGAAAATAAATCTTAAAAAAATGGCAAGCATACTTTTAACACTTATGGTAACAGTTAGTATGATAATGCCTAGTATGCTTATGCCAAAGGAAGTAAGTGCAGAAAGCCAAACCTTTACACCACAAATGGCTACACAAATGAAATCCTATGTTGGTCAAAGTATGACTTGCGATGCCTATGCAGCTATAGTTGGAAGAAGCATTTTCGGCTATTCAAGTTTTCCGGGAAACTGGGTGCCTAGTCAGGAAAACTGGCTAAAGCAAAATGCTGAGTATGTAGGTTCTACTACAGACCCAACAACATTTCCATTTAAAGATGGAGATATATTTATTACAAATGGTGCAACTCATATTGGATTTGTTATAGAGGGCAAAGTAATCCACGGTGGTATTTTCGGTAAAGTATATTTTGATTCCATAGCTTCTTGGTGGAAAGGTTCTAAAGACATCTATGGTCAATCTGGAGCAGGAGCTGCAAGTATAAGTGTATATAGAGTTTTCAAAGATGAGGGCTATGCTAAGCTAAAGAAAGTAACTAAAAGCAATAAACATCTAACTGACCTTTGCCCAGAGCAGTATTCTATAGCAGGAGCAACATACGGAGTATACGCTGATTCAGCTTGCACAAGTGCAGTTAGTTCCTTTGTAACCGATGAAAGCGGAAACTCAAATATAGTTAAGTTAAAACCAACTGTACATTATGTAAAAGAAACAAAAGCACCAAAAGGATATAAACTAGACCCGACCGTATATACGCTCGATGTCAAAGCAGGCAAGACAACAGTGCTTAACGTAGCTGATGAGCCAGTGCTAGACCCTTTAGATTGGAAACTTGTAGCAAAGAAAATTGAAGACGGTGCAGATAAGAACCTAAGTGTTGAGGGGGCTGAATTTACAGCAAAATACTATAATACGCTAGGTGATATTACAGGGAGAGCACCGCTTAAAACTTGGACTTTTAATGCTGATAAAAATGGATTCATATTTTGGAAAGACAGTTATCTAACCGCAAATTCAGAAAAATTATTAAAAAATTCTAATGGAAGAACATCAGGTCTTATAGGAATATATGCAGTTACTGAAACAAAAGCACCTAAAGGGCTCGCTCGTGATGAAAAAACCGTATATATCAAAATTGAGCAGAATGGAAATAAAACTAAAAAAACATTTTCAGATAGTAAGATTTTTGATAACACTAAGACGGTAGCCGAAGATGGTACAGCATGGGAACAAGAGGAAAAAACTCAAAAGATAAACATCAAAATTCAGAAAAAAGACTCTGAAACAGGTGAAACTAAGCCACAGGGATATGGTAGCTTTGCAGGAGCAAAATTTAATGTGTGGTTTTATGACCCACTACAGCTTATGGACGTACTTGTTGGAACAATTGTAACAAATGAGAACGGCACAGGCGAGCTTGTAAAACTTGCTCCCGGTCTATACACATTAGAAGAAATCGAAGCACCAGCAGGATATAATAAGAATCCTAACAAGGTAAAGATTGAAGCAAGAGTAAAAGAGCCTAATACAGCATACTTTGATTATCTAGCTGCTATTTCTGAAAAGCCTATTACAGTAACAGTAGACAAAACATCTTTTGATGAGGTAGGGGCAGTAGTACCAGTTAAAGGAGCAGTCCTTGCCCTATACAATTCCAAAGATGAAAAGCTAGAGGAGTGGACTACTACAGGCAAGGTTCACACATTTAAAGGACTTGCAAAGGGTAAATACGTTATTAAAGAGCTTGTAACTCCAAAGGGATATTTACCACTTGAGAATGATTATCATTTTACTGTAGAAGAAACAGAAAAGGTTCAGGAGCAAGATGTATTTAACGAGCCAATTCCTGAAATTAAGTCTATCGCAACCTTTGACACAGGAGCTAAGGAATCACTACCTAAGGAAGAAGTAACCGTAAATGATAAGTTTGAGCTTAAAAAACTAAGAAGAGATTTCCCTTATGAACTAAGAACTAAGCTAGTTGAAAAGGACAATATCTCAAACGTCATCGCAGAAAAATCACATGAGTTTTTCGCTTCTGACTATTCACAAGAGGTTGACCTTGAATATACATTTAATGCAAAAGAACTAGAGGGGAAAAGACTTGTAGTTTTAGCCGAGCTACATAGACTTAATAGAAGCGGTAACACGCTCGTTGCTGTACATAAAGATATAAACAATGTTGATGAAACTGTAGTAATCCCTAAAATTAAGACAACGGCTAAAGATAAAAAAGACGGTGGTAAAGACCTTCTTGCAGGAAAGAAAGAAACAATCGTTGATAAGGTATCTTACACTAGTCTAATCATCGGAAGAAAATATAAGGTTAGTGGGAAACTTATGAACAAGGAAACTGGAAAGCCTGTCCTTGATAACGGTAAAGAGATAACAGCGGAAAAAGAGTTTACAGCTGAAACAAGTAACGGTTTTGTTAATTTAGAGTTTACCTTTAATGTCTCAGCACTTGCAGGTAAAACTGTTGTAGTCTTTGAAGATGTATATCAAGATAAAATTAAGGTAGGAACTCATGCCGATATTACTGATGAAGAGCAAAGCATATATATCCCAAGGATTACCACTAAGCTAACAGGTAAAGCGACAGAAGAGAAAGAATTCCATGCTTTTGATAAGATTAAGCTTAGAGATGTAATGAAGTATGAAAATCTAATCAAGGGTAAAGTATACTATGCTAAGGGTGAGATTATAAACAAAAAGACTGGAAAGGCTATTCAGAAAGCTGAGGGTAACTTTATCGCTGATGAGGAAAGCGGTGAAGCAAGTCTTGATTTTACAATTTACGCTAAAGACTTAAAGGGTTCTGAGCTTGTATGCTTTGAGGAAATCTACACTATAGATGATGAGGGTAACCCTGATAAGCTAGTAGCAGAACATAAAGATATTAACGATAAGGGTCAGACAGTTAAAATCGTAGAGCCCAAAATTGGTACACAGGCACAGACTGACAACGGCAAGAAAGAAGTAACTGAAAAGAAACAAATCACTATCATTGATAAGGTAGCATATCAAGACTTAATCATTGGCAAAGAGTATACTATCAAAGGTAAACTAATGGATAAAAGTGCAGGCAGACCACTTGTTATAAATGACAAAGAGATAACAGCAGAAAAGAAATTTATAGCAAAAGAAAAGAACGGTTTTGAAGAGCTTACGTTTACTTTTGATGGCACAGGTCTTGGTGGTAAAACCATTGTAGTCTTTGAAGATGTATATGAGGACGGAAAACTTATCGGAACGCATAGCGATATAAATGATGAGGGACAGAGCATTAAAATCATCAAAAAAGACACTCCAAAAACTGGAGATGAGGGAAACACAATATATTATGCTTTAGGACTTTTAGCTGCAGGAGGAATTGTAACCTACCTCAGAATTAAAAGAGCTAAGAAATAAGAGGATATAAATATAAAGGGGTAGAACATTCTATCCCTTTATATATTTAAAAAGAAAGGTTAAAAATGAAGAAAGTAAAATCATACTCGGGTGTGTGGGCAGTAGAAAAGGTTTTATATGCGATAGAGGATTTTAAATTACCATTTCCTATAACATTTCATCAAATGGCATTATTTGTTTTATCTCTTATTTTTTTATGGGTATTTGGTGATATATTTCCGTTATCACTTATAGATAATTTTCTAATAAAATATATTGGGATTCCAGTATTTTTGACATGGTTTTTAGAACAGAAACGATTTGACGGTAAAAATCCATACAATTTTTTAAAGTCATACATAGGATATAAATTAAGAAATAAAAAGACAGTTAGGTATAAAAATCTTAAGAAACAAAATAAGGTAAGGTTTGATACAGTTTTTACAGTAGGCGAAAAAATAGGATAGAGGAGAGCATAGATGTTTAAATATCCAATCAAATATATAGAGGACAATTTGATATTTAATAGAAACGGCGAAGTGTTTGCATATTATGAGCTTATGCCGTATAACTACAATTTTTTATCAGATGAGAAAAAATATGTAATACATAGTAAATTTTCGCAACTTGTATCACAGCAAAGAGTTGGGAGATTTCAAGCACTTCAAATAGCGACAGAAAGAAGTATAAGAGAAATACAGGAAAAGTGCAAAAAAGGAATTACAGGCAATTTAAAAGATATAGCTATAGAAAGAATAGACGGACAAACGGAAACATTTCTTGAAACTATAGGAGAAAATCAGGTAGATTATAGATTTTATATAGGATTCAAATTAATACTTGCAGAAGAAGAAAAGACACTTGAAAATATTAAAAAAGATATTAAGAGAGAATTGCAAAGTTTTATTGCTGATGTTGGATTTAACTTAATGGGTGATTTTCTTGAAATGCCAAAAGAAGAAATAGAAAGATATAAACGAGCAGAAAACATTATATACAACAAAATTAAAAATAGATTTTCATTTAGGAGAGTTGATAAAAACGACATAGGATATTTAATTGAGCATATAAACGGCTTAAAAGGTAAATCTTATGAAGATTATGAGTATATAACAGATATTAGAGAAAATGAAAAAAGCAAATTTATAAAAAGGTATGATTTGTTAAGTCCATGCCATGCAATTTTAGAAGAAAAGCCTAGATACATAAAACTAACTAAAGATGAAAAGGAAAGTTATGTATCTTACTTAACTATATCAAGCGTTGTATCTGATTTAGAATTTCCGTCATCGGAAATTTTTTATTATCAGCAAGAACATTTTAATTTCCCAATAGATACAAGTATGAATGTTGAAATCCTTGAAAACAAAAAAGCGTTAAGCAAGGTTAGGAATAAGAAAAAGGAATTAAAGGATTTAAGAACACATGCTTTTAATAGTGGAAATGAAACAAGCGATAGTGTTGAGAGTGCATGGGAAGATAGTAACCAATTAGAGGATAGTTTGAGCAAAACTAAAGGTTCGTTGTATAAATTATCATATGTAATAAGGGTGTTTGCAGATAGCCTTGATGAGCTGACGGTACGTGTAAACTCCGTTATAGATTTTTATGATGATAAGAATATAAAACTTGTTCGACCTTATGGAGATATGCTAGGTCTTCATAATGAATTTATTTTGACATCAAATAGATATATAAACGATTATATCCAGTATGTTGAAAGTGATTTTTTAGCAAGTTTAGGATTTGGAGTAACACAACAGCTTGGTGATGATTACGGTATTTATGTCGGATATAACATTGACACTGGTAGAAATGTATATATAAATCCGTCACTGCCTGCACAAGGTGTTTTAGGAAGTTCAACAAATGCACTTGCAAAAGTCTTTTTAGGTTCTTTAGGTGGCGGTAAAAGTATGAGCTGTAATATTCTAACATATTATAGTGTAATAAGGGGAGCATATGCACTAATACTTGACCCAAAAAGCGAACGAGGATCTTGGGCAAAACACCTACCTGAAATAAAGGACGATTATAATGTTATCACCTTAAGGCAAAGTGAAGAAAACAAGGGAATGCTTGACCCATATGTAATTATGAAAGATATAAACGACAGTGAAAGTCTTGCGATAGATATACTGACATTTTTATCGGGAATATCAGCAAGGGACGGTGATAAATTCCCTCATCTTGTTAGGGCGGTAAAAAAGGTATCACAGATGAAAGAAAGAGGACTTTTAAAAGTAATAGAAGTTCTTAAAAATTCAGATGATGAAAACTCAAAAATGATAGGAGAGCATATAGGTAGTTTTGCAGATTATGATTTTGCAACTCTTTTATTTTCGGACGGCAAGGAAAAAGAAAGTATAAGTGTAGATAAGGCTTTTAATGTGCTTCAAATATCTGACCTTGTGCTCCCTGAACCTACGGCAGATTTTGAAGAATATACAACAACTGAAATGTTATCAGTAGCCATGCTTATTGCAATAGCAACATTTGCACTTGAATTTATAAGAAAAGATAACTCTGTATTTAAGATAGTATCGCTTGACGAAGCATGGAGTTATTTAAATGTTGCACAAGGTAAAGCTTTAGTAAATAAACTGATAAGAACTGGTAGGGCTTTAAATTCTGCGTCTGATATTGTAACTCAAGGCTCAAGTGATGTATCTGATGAAAAGATGAGAAATAATATAGGTATGAAGTTTGCGTTTAGGTCAACAGATTTTAAAGAAATAGAGGGTACGTTAAAGTTTTTTGGACTTGATGTTAATGACGAAAATATTAATAGGTTTTTATCACTTGAGAATGGACAATGTTTATTTCAAGATACATATGGCAGGTGTGGAGTTATACAATTTGACCCTGTGTATAAAGATATATTTGAAGCATTTGACACAAGACCGCCAGTAATAGGAAGTGATGAGAATGACGTTAAATAATACAAAAAAGAATTACATATTGAAAGTAATTTTAATTTTTTTAATAACGATATTTTTAGTAAATACGTTTTATAAGACCTCATATGCTGTAGGTATGTTTGATAGTGCAAAGGCTTCGGGTAAAGCCCTACATTCTAGGTATGATATATCAAATTATCAGCTCGATTTCTATTATGATACAAGTGGAGATTGGTTGCCTTGGAACTGGGCTGAGGGTATAGGTAAAGTAGCGTCTTATGGCATGTATTCTATAACTAACGGATATTTTATGGTATCAGCATATATAAGTAAAGGGCTTGCAAGCATTATAGGGTATGTGTATTCGTTTGATTTTGTCGATAGAGCTTGCGATTATGTAGGTAATGGTATAAGAAGATATGCAGGCTTTTCAAGTAGTGGGGGATTTCTAAGTAAAGGAATATATCCGTCACTTTTAATTATTGCAATAGTTTCACTTGGAGCATATATAGCCTATGTTGGACTTTTAAAGAGAGAAGTATCAAAGGCTTTATCAAGTACTGTTAGTTTTTTACTTGTTTTATTTTTGTCGGTGAATTTTTTCATGTACTCGCCTGATTACTTAAAAAAAGCTAATGAATTTTCTAATGGCATTGCAAGTCTATCACTTGATGTAGGTTCGAGCTTAACTTTTCAAGGTTCGGGAAATGGTGATAATGTATCAAAGTTAAAAGATACACTCTTTTCGATACAAGTATATCAACCTTGGTATCTAATGCAGTATGGCGATACAAACCCTGATATAAAATCAAAAAGTGAAATTTTAAAACTTGATTTTTCATCAAAAGAAAGAGAAGAAAAAGTTGAAGAAGCTGTAAAGGCAGGGAATGATATGATGAGCCTTAAAAATGTATTTTACAGATTCGCTATTGGGCAATGTCTTTTTATCTTTAACCTTATAATATCGTTTTTCGTATTACTTTTATGTGGGTATGCCTTTTTTACGCAAATAATGTTTCTTATAGTCTCACTTTTTCTACCTATAGGTTTATTTATTTCATTATTCCCTAATATGGGATATATAGGAAAACGTTCAATTTCAAAGATGTTCAATGCGATAATGGCAAGAGGAATTGTTATATTTGTAATAAGTGTTACATTTTCGCTTGCAAGTCTTGGTTATAGACTTGCAAAGGATTTTAATTTCTTTTTTGTTATGTTTTTAGAGATAGTAATTTTTGTCGGTGTATTCTTTAAATTACCTCAAATAATGTCGATTTTAGAAGTTGACGGACGAGGTCAAGGAGCTAATAAAATGGTTCACGGTACACAAAGATTAACAAGACAGATTGTAAGTGGTGCTATTGGCTCATATATTGGAAATAGGACAGGAAATAGGAGCGTTTATAGTTCTAGCAGTAAAAAAAGCACTGGAGAAAATAAAAGAAAAGAAACACAAAGTAAAAGCAGTGATGAAATGCGTAAAAACTCAGACTTTTCTGATAAGAAAACTGGAAATTTTAAGGGGAATAATAGAAAAGACGATAAGAATTTTAGTAGAGATTTTAAAAAGACTAATGATGATGTTGATTCAAACAGGAAAAACAAAGCTTATAACAGGCAGAGTAAATTAAGAGATAATAACCTTAATAATACGTATAGAAATTCTTCAGATTATCAAAATATTAAAAATAATGGCTATGATATAAACAGTAGGAAAACTTCAAGAGTAAATGAATATAAGCATACATCTTTAAGACAAAATAGCCGTTTAAGCACATTTAAGCGTGCTGAGAGTACATCAAGAAAAAGCAATGTAAGACAAGAAAATTTGCGTAGTAGAAGCAGGTAGAAATATGGATTTTATAAAAAATTTTTTAAAAGGCAAAATCAAGTTTTTTATAATAACAATATTTTTTATCTATATTTTGCAGATTGTACTTTTAGGATTCCTATTTTCTTTAACTGATGAAAATTCTGATAGTGGGGGCGGTGGAAGTATAGGAAAAGGTGTAGAGTATGAAGCTTCTGAAGAGGTGCAAAAAAAGATTGTAGATTCTGCTTATAAGGTTTCGTCACCTGGTGCAGGCTTGTGTGCTATGTGGGTATCACAAGTTTACCAAAAAGCTGGACTTGGCTATATAGGTGGTAATGCTAATGATATGTATAGAAATTATACTTTTACATCTGATAGAAAAAAACTTAAGGTAGGAATGCTTGTAGCTGTTGAAAGTTGTAGCACTGGTGGAACGGCAGGACGTATATATGGTCATGTAGGTATTTATATCGGCGATGGAAAGGTAATGGATAATATCGGTCGTATAAGGGTTATTTCTTTAGATGACTGGATAGCTTCTTGTTGTAAGAATAGTCCAGTCGGTTTTGGATTTCCGCCTAATGTAAACATTAGGTAGCAATTAAAAAATACTATATTGTTCGGGTTTTAAGGAGTTATTTATCTTCAGTTTACTCTGATCGGTGTGCAGCTCTAGTTAATATACTCATAAAATCCGAACATTGTTTTAAAGAATGGTGATTATTCTTGTTGTTTTAGTGAAGAGGAAAAGAAATGAAATTAAAGAAAAAAGATAAAGAAAATAAAATAAAGGAAAAGAAAGATAAAGTAAAAATCAAATTAACAAAACGTCAGATTTTGACAAGAATATTATGGGCAATACTTATTTTCTCGATAGTATTTGCTGTATATAAGAATTTTACAGGTATTGATAAACATACAGTTCATGAGAAAGAAGTTGTTGTAGAAAAGGTTTATAGTACGAATAAATTTGAGAATTTTGTGACAGATTTTGCAAAAATATATTATTCTTGGACTGCTGATAACAATGAGCGTTCAGAAAGACTTAATAAACTTGGATATTATGTTACAAAAGATGTGCTTGAATTAACAAGGCAGATGATACCTGATAATTTTTCTACTACATCAGATGTAACAGGGTTTAGAATTTGGGACGTAAAAGAAGAAAAAAATAATCTCTATAATGTTTATTATGAAGTTTCACAAAATGTTAAAGAGGGCGAAAATACTGCTGATATAACCTCGTATTATATGGCAAGAGTAAGTGAAGATAAAAATGGAAATTTACTTATAATCGATTCTCCAACTGTAAAGAATAAGCCTACAAAAGGTGTTTATGTTAAAAAGCAAAGTAACGATAAAAAATTGGGAGATAGAGTAAAGGTTAAGTCGATTGATAAATTTTTAAATACGTTCTTTACTGTTTATCCTACCATAACAAAAGATGAATTAGCTTATTATTCTACATCAAAAGACATAAAGCCTATAAATAAGCGTAGTTTTATGTTTTCTGAAATATTAAATGCTAATTACAGTATTTCTGATAAAGATGATAAGATTGTAAAAGCTGATTTTATAGTTAAATATTTTGATGAAGAAAGCAAGAGCTTTATTTTTAGTACATACCATTTAAATCTTAAAAAGGACAAAAAATGGATAATAGTTAATTAGATTTTTTAAGGACTGCTGTTTTGAGGTGTGATATGAGTTTTAATAGATTGATTTATAACGATAGATTAAAAATTGAGTGTATGCGAAAACTGGGATATAAGCCTAAAGAAATTGCTGAAGAAATAGGTTTTTGTTTGGCAACTGTTTATAATGAGCTAAACTGTGGCAGGGTTGAAGTTTTTAAAAATGGTAAAAAAGAGATTTTATATAGTGCATTAGCTTCTGAGAATCAGCATTATAACAGAATGAAAAAGTGCGGCAAGAAAAGTCGAGTTTTAGATGATGAAAGGCTGCAAGAATATTTATCACACATGCTTATTGATAAAAAATATTCTCCTCAGGCAATAATCGATGATATAAATAATCGACATTTAAAATTCGATTTTCAGGTTAAATCTAAAACTACTATATACAATGCAATTAAAAAAGGCTATATAAAGGGTGTAACACTAGAACATTTACCAGTTAGAAAGAAAGAACGAAAAAAGAAAATTGTTAGACAGAAGAGATTGATTAAGGGAGAGTTGATTGATAAAAGACCTTTAGAATATACTGATAGAAATTATTTCGGCTCGTGGGAAATGGATACGGTAAAAGGTAAAAAGGAGAAAGGTCCTGTAATACTTAATTTAGTTGAAAGGAAAACTAGATATTCTTTTATGATGTATCTTAATGATAACAGCATATATGAAGTTGTTAAGGCTTTAAATCGAATCGAGAAGTTGTTCGGTAGTCCTGTTTATGGAATGTTTAAATGTGTTACAACTGATAATGGCTCTGAATTTTTGGATTACGTCAGCACCTCTAAAGCTCTTTACAGAAAAGGTAAAAGGTTTGATTATTTTTATTGCAATCCTTACTCAAGTTTTGAGCGTGGCAGTAATGAAAACTGTAATAAATTTATTAGACGTTGGCTTCCTAAAGGTACTGATTTTAATAAAGAACTTACTAGAAAGAAACTTAAGTTTATACAAAATTGGACAAACAATTATCCTAGGCAAATTTTTGGCGGAAAGTCCGCTAGGGATATGTTTAGAAAAGAACTTATAGATTTGGGTTTTCCCTAATAAAGTTCTTGAGTTAGTATAATTTTTCTGTTGCCTTTTAAGATATATGATTGAGTTTTATTAGCGTACAAAAAATTATATAAAAAGGAATATAATGGTAAATCTTTTTATCAGGCAAGATAGTTTTATAGATATTTTGATATAAATTATTATTTCAAAAACTTTTTAAAATTTTTTCTAAAAATCACTTGACTTTCTCAATATTTTTTAAAATATAACTTTGAAGAATTTTAGAAAAGATGATGGGAGAGTGGGAACGCCAGTATCAGTGTTAGTAAAACTTCGAAAATAATGTTATAATACCAAGTGTTGTGGCAAGGGTATCTTGCAAAAATTTTTTTAAAAGACAGTAAAATTTTTGTGAAATACCCTTGCTTTTTGCTTTTTGCTCATATATACTAATAGGGCTTGCTTTAGGCGAAGAAGCAGGAAGTTGCTGAGCTATCAGGTAATTTCTGCGGAGAAGTCCCTACATGATCGGGGGCGAGGGTATTCGCTTGTTTTTCTTTTGTGCAGAAACATAAGAAACGCACGGCAGAGTGTGGCGATGAAGAAAATCTCACGAAAATTCGTCAGACTATTGAAAATCAGAGAGAAGCGAATTGCCTTGTACGAGCATAGCGAAAACAGTACAGAAAACAGGAGGAAGAAATGAGCGAATTACAAAAAATAAGAATTAAGCTAAAGGCATATGACCATGCATTGCTTGATCAGTCTGCTGCAAAGATTGTGGAGACAGCTAAGAAGACCGGAGCGACAGTTTCGGGCCCGATTCCACTACCTACGGAGAAGGAAGTGGTAACAATTCTTAGGGCTGTACATAAATACAAGGACAGCAGAGAGCAGTTTGAGCAGAGAACTCACAAGCGACTTGTTGATATCACAAATGCTACAGTTCAGACAACAAACGCACTTACTAGTCTGAACATGCCTGCAGGAGTGGATATAGAAATTAGACTCAACTAGTCAGGTATGCTGCTTTAATCGACAGGCAATGGAAGGGAATCTCCCTTAGCAAGATTGCATGTGAGGGCATGAAAACGAGCTTTTCGGAGAGAACTGTTTTGTTCCAAGCCAAACCAGAGCAATCCAATGTAAGAAAACAGGAGGAAAATATGAAAGCAATTCTAGGAAAGAAAGTTGGCATGACACAAATCTTTGCGGATGGCGGAGAGGTTGTGCCAGTAACAGTAATTGAGGCGGAGCCTTCGGTGGTAACGCAGGTTAAAACTGTTGAAAACGACGGTTACGATGCTGTTCAAATTGGTTATGAGGACACTAAGGAACATAGAGTGACTAAGCCTTTAAGAGGACATTTTGACAAGAGCGGCGTTGCTCTAAAAAAATATGTTACAGAGTTCAGGCTTGACGAAGATGAAAAGTTTGAGCTAGGTCAGGAAATCACAGTTGCAGACTTTGAAGAAGGTAAGAAACTGGACATTACCGGAATTTCAAAAGGTAAGGGCACACAGGGTAATATCAAGAGACACGGACACCACAGAGGTCCTATGAGTCATGGTTCTAAGCATAAGAGATTGGCAGGCGCACTTGCAGGTGCTACTTACCCGTCAAGAGTATTTAAGGGCAACAAGGGTCCTGGAAGAACGGGAAGAGATACTGTGACTGTTCAGAATGTAGTTTTAGTAAAAGTAGATGTTGACAGAAATCTTTTGCTGGTGAAGGGCGCTGTCCCAGGCAGAAAGGGCGGACTTGTGAAAGTTCAGTATGCTGTCAAAGGGCAAGACGATAAATAGGCTACGGAAAGGAGACGCAAACAATGGCAAATATAAAAATGCTAAATATGGCCGGTGAAGAAGCCGGAAGCATCGAACTTTCAGATGCTATTTTCGGAATCGAGCCTAATGAATATGCTGTTCATGCAGTAGTGAAGAACTATTTGGCTAACAGAAGACAGGGCACTCAGTCTGCAAAGACAAGGGGCGACGTTAGAGGCGGAGGCAGAAAGCCTTTCCGTCAGAAGGGAACTGGTAGACATAGACAGGGTTCAAGCACAGATCCTTCACAAATCGGTGGTGGTGTGGTATTTGCTCCAAAGCCAAGGAGTTATAGATACACACTTCCTAAGAAGATTAGAAGACTGGCTATGTTGTCGGTTCTATCTTCGAAGTTTGCAGATAGCGAGTTAATTGTTGTTGATAAGTTAGCTTTCGATGAGCCTAAAACAAAGGAAATGATCAAAGTTCTCGAAAACCTTAAGGCTGAGAAAAAGGCTTTGATAGTTATGGCAGATAAAGATGAGAATGTTGTTAGATCAGCAGCTAACCTAAAAGGTGTTAGAACCGCTGTTGTAGGAAGCTTCAATGTATATGAAGTTCTTAATCACCAGAGCCTCATCTTGACAAGCGATGCTGTTAAAAAACTTGAGGAGGTGTACAAATAATGAGATCACCATACGATGTAATCCTGAAACCTGTTATCTCCGAAAGAAGTATGGACCAGGCTCAGGAGAGGAAATATACTTTTAGAGTGGCTGTTGATGCCAACAAAACAGAAGTTAAACATGCTGTAGAAGAAATCTTCGGTGTGGAGGTTGCAAAAGTTAACCTTATGAATGTTAATGGTAAGATGAAGAGAATGGGAAGAACAATGGGTAGAACTGCTGCATATAAGAAAGCAATTATAACAATTGCTGAGGGTAGCAAAGAAATTGAATTCTTCCAGGGTCTATAAACTAGGGAGGACGTAAGAAATGGGAATTAAAAAATATAATCCGGTAACTCCCGGCTTAAGAGGCATGACGGTTTCTACATTTGAAGAAATCACTGCAAGAAAGCCGGAAAAATCTCTTACTGTAACCTTGAAGAAGCACTCTGGAAGAAACTCCAGAGGTAAGATTACCGTAAGACATAGAGGTGGTGGTACTCGTAACAAGTACAGAATCATTGATTTCAAGAGAAATAAGGATGGTATTCCTGGAAATGTTAAAACAATTGAGTATGACCCTAACAGAAGTGCTAACATCGCTTTGATCGTATACGCGGACGGAGAAAAGAGATATATATTGGCTCCTGAAGGACTTAAGGTTGGCAATGTTATTTTTTCAGGAACAGATGCAGATATCCAAGTTGGAAATACTCTCCCGATAGCAAATATACCTGTAGGTACACTCATTCATAACATCGAGCTTAAACCAGGTAAAGGCGGACAGCTTGCAAGATCTGCTGGAAACGGTGCTCAGCTTATGGCTAAAGAGGGCAAGTATGCTCAGGTGAGATTGCCGTCTGGAGAAGTTAGAAAAGTCTTGATGAACTGTAGAGCTACTATCGGCGAAAGAAACGAGAAATAAGGAAGGAGCATAAATAATGGGTAGATCACTTAAGAAAGGCCCTTTCGTCAATAAAAAGCTGCTAAAAGCTATTGAAGATATGAATGCAGCTAATGAAAAGAAAGTTATCAAGACATGGTCAAGGCCTTCTACAATTTTCCCGCAGATGGTGGGTCACACTATTGCTGTCCATGATGGAAGAAAACATATTCCTGTGTATATCACAGAAGATATGGTAGGACACAGACTTGGAGAATTTGCTCCTACGAGAACGTACAGGGGTCACGCCGCTGACAAGACATCAAAGGTTAAGTAAGGAAAGGAGATAAAAGATGGAAGCAAAAGCAGTTGCTAAATACGTTAGAATGTCTCCAATTAAACTTAAACCGATTGCTGATATGGTAAGAGGCAAAGATTTGCAAGAGGCATTGAATATTTTGAAATTTACGCCAGGAAAAGGTTCTGAACTAATTGAAAAAGTTGTTATGTCTGCTGCAGCTAATGCAGAGAATAACCACCAAATGAACCCTGACAACCTGTATATTGCAGAAGTTAGTGCAAACCAGGGACCTACTATGAAGAGATGGCGCGCAGGCGCTCGTGGTGGGGCATCGAGAATCCTTAAGAGAAGCAGTCACATAAGTGTAACTCTTATGGAGAGAGATTAAGACAGGAGGTTAATTGAATGGGTCAGAAAGTAAGCCCTCATGGCATGAGAGTGGGCGTTATCAAAGACTGGAATTCTAAGTGGTTTGCAGACAAGAATGGTTTTGCGGACTTACTAATTGAAGATAAGAAAATAAGAGAATATGTTAAGAAAAAGTTGTATGTTGCAGGCATTTCTAAGGTGCTTATTGCAAGAGAGGGTGAAGACAATCTCACAGTTACAATTTTGACAAGCAAACCCGGCATGGTGATAGGAAGATCCGGTGCAGGGATAGAAGAGCTAAAGGCTGGTCTTGTAAAATTAACAGGTAAAGAAGCTGGCAAGCTACATATCTCGGTCGAAGAAGTCGGCAGAGCGGAGCTAGATGCTCAGTTGACAGCTGAAAGCGTTGCAGAAGCACTCGAGAGAAGAATCGCTTTTAGAAGGGCAATGAAGCAGGCAATTGGCAATACTATGAGAGCAAACGCAAAAGGCATTAAGATTTTGTGTTCAGGTCGTCTTGGTGGAGCTGAAATTGCAAGAAGTGAAAAGTATAGCGAGGGAAATGTTCCTCTTCACACATTAAGAGCTGATATTGACTATGGATTTGCTGAAGCTGATACGACATACGGAAAGATTGGCGTAAAGGTTTGGATTAACCACGGAGAAATTCTTGACAAGGGTCTTCAGAGTCCTGTTCGCGAAGCAAAGAAGGACAACAGGAAGGAAAGAAGACAGCGCAAGGATGGCGATAGAAGAAGAAATGACAGAAGAAGAAACGATCGTGGTGGAGATAGATTCGGCAAGAAAGACGTCGCAAAGGCTGTAAACAAGAGAATTAGACCAGTTGCAAAGGCAGAAGAACCGAAGACTGAAGCAGAAACAACTTCGGAAGAAACTAATTTGCCAACTGAAGAATAAGCATAAGAGAGGAGGAACCAGCTATGTTAATGCCAAAACGTGTTAAGCGTAGGAGAGTTCATAGAGGAAGAATGAAGGGCATAGCAACAAGAGGTAATAAGATTACATACGGAAAGTATGGACTTGTTGCGCAGGAGCCAGGTTGGATTACATCAAACCAGATTGAGGCTGCCAGAATTGCTATGACTAGATCCATAAAAAGAGGCGGAAAGGTTTATATCAAAATATTCCCTCATAAGCCTGTAACAAAGAAACCTGCTGAGGTAAGAATGGGTTCCGGTAAAGGTGCTCCTGAATATTGGGTAGCAGTTGTTAAGCCGGGCAGAGTAATGTTTGAGATTGACGGCGTAACTGAGGCACAGGCAAGAGAAGCTATTAGACTTGCTATTCATAAGCTTCCTATCAAGTGCAAGTTCGCTATGAAGCAGTTAGAAGAGGGCGGTGAAGCGTAATGGAAATGAATAAATTCAGACAGATGACAGATGTCGAGCTTTCTTCTGAACTTGATAAAATGAAGAAAGAACTCTTCAACTTGAGATTCCAGCATGTAACAGGTCAGCTTGAAAATCCTGTTAAGATGAGGGAAGTTAAAAGGGATATTGCCAGAGTAAAGACCATTATTCGCGAGAAGGAAATGGCTAAGGCCGAGGCATAGGAAAGGAGGATGTGATTATGGCAGTTGAAAAAGTAGAAAGAAACAGAAGAAAATCCAAAGTCGGTATCGTTGTAAGCGACAAAATGGATAAGACTGTAGTAGTTGCTATTGAAGACTTTGTTAGACACCCTCTATATGGCAAGGCTATGAAGAGCACAAAGAAGGTAAAGGTTCATGACGAAGAGAACCAGTGCGAGGTTGGAGATAAGATTAGAATTATGGAGACAAGACCTCTATCAAAAGACAAAAGATGGAGACTTGTTAAGATAGTTGAGAAAGTTAAGTAAGGAGGCACCAGAATATGATACAGACAGAATCAAGACTTAGAGTTGCAGACAATTCGGGTGCGAAGGAGCTTCTTTGCATCAAAGTTCTTGGAGGCACTAGCCGAAAATATGCTAACATTGGTGACGTTATAGTTTGTGCCGTTAAGGACGCTTCTCCAGGTGGGCTGGTAAAGAAGGGTGACGTTGTTAAGGCGGTTGTTGTAAGATCAAAGACAGGTGCAAGGCGAGCAGATGGAAGTTATGTGAAGTTTGACCAGAATGCCGCAGTAATTATCAAGGATAAGGAAGACAAAACCCCGGTTGGTACACGTATCTTCGGACCTGTTGCAAGAGAACTTCGTGACAGAGGCTTCATGAAGATTGTGTCACTGGCACCGGAAGTTCTTTAGGGGGGTTCTAATATGCGAATTAAAAAAGATGATACGGTGGTAGTAATCGCCGGAAAAGATAAGGGTAAAGTAGGAAAGGTTGTTAAGGCTCTTCCTAAAGAAAACAAAGTTATCGTAGAAGGTGTGAATGTTCAAACAAAGCACCAGAAACAGACTCAGAAGGCAAAAGCGGAAATCAAGCACGTTGAGGGCCCTATCGATGTTTCTAATGTTATGTACTACGATTCAAAAGCAAAACAAGCGTCAAAGCTCGGATATACATTTAACGACGGAAACAAGGTTAGAGTAGCTAAGAAGAGCGGTAGCGTAATAGACTAGGAAAGGAGGAGAGTATTTTGACAGCAAGATTAAGAGAAGCATATAACAATGATGTTTTTAAAGCACTTAAGGAAAAGTTCGATTACAAAAATCCAATGGAAGTTCCAAAGCTTGTTAAAGTGACAATCAATATGGGACTTGGAGAAGCAAAGGAAAATGCAAAGATTTTAGACTCAGCAGTTAAAGAACTGGCTGTTATTTCGGGACAGAGACCTGTAAAGACTAAGGCAAGAAAGTCAATAGCTAACTTTAAAGTTAGAGAAGGCATGCCTGTAGGTTGCAAGGTTACTCTTAGGAAGAAGCAGCAGCATTGCTATCACTTCTTGGAATGCCGTTTGAGAAATAGGAGGAGAAGATGGCTAAAAAATCTCTCAAGGTTAAACAGCAGAGAAAACCTAAATTTTCAACACGTGCATATACCAGATGCAAAATCTGTGGAAGGCCGCACTCCGTATTGAAGAAATACGGTATCTGCCGTATATGCTTCAGAGAGCTTGCCTACAAGGGTGAAATTCCCGGCGTGAAGAAGGCTAGCTGGTAAATCACAGAAAGGAGAATTACTGTAATGACAATGACAGATCCTATAGCAGATATGCTGACTAGAATCAGAAATGCCAATACTGTAGGTCATGAAACAGTTGATATTCCTGCATCTAAGATTAAGAAATCCATTGCAGAGATATTGCTTGAAGAAGGCTACATTAAAGGATTTGAAGAAATCGATGATAATAAACAGGGCATCATAAAGATTGACATGAAGTATGGTGCTAACAAAGAACGAGTAATTAGTGGAATTAAGAAAATTTCGAAACCAGGTCTAAAGGTATATGCTAAGGCAGATCAAGTTCCTAGGGTTCTTGGAGGTCTTGGTGTGGCCATTATATCTTCTTCAAAAGGCGTTGTAAGCGATAAGAAGGCTAGAGAATTAGGCGTAGGTGGAGAAGTAATCTGCTATATATGGTAGGAGGTAGAATATGTCAAGAATAGGATTAAAACCTGTACAGCTACCTTCTGGAGTAGAGGTAGATGTAAAAGAAAACAACATGATTACTGTAAAAGGTCCAAAGGGATCACTTTCACAAAAAGTAAGCCCTGAAATCAAGGTTGCTGTAAAAGACGGAAGCGTTGTTTTCTCAAGAGAATCAGATGCTCGTACAATGAGAGCACAGCACGGACTGGCTAGAGCTCTAGTTAACAATATGGTTATCGGAGTAACAGATGGCTTCCAGAAGAAACTTGTATTGAACGGTGTTGGTTTCAGAGCGGAGAAAAAAGGCAAGAAGCTTGTAATGAACTTAGGCTTTTCGCATCCTGTTGAGATGGAAGATCCTGAAGGAATTGAAACTGAAGTTGCAGATGCAACAACAGTTGTAGTTAAGGGTATAGATAAAGCTTTAGTTGGAAATTATGCTGCAGTTATCAGAGACTGGAGAAAACCTGAGCCATACAAGGGCAAGGGAATTAGATATGAAGATGAATATATTCGCAGAAAAGAAGGAAAAACTGGAGCTAAGGCTTAAGAAAGGAGTGAATTGAATGTCTAAAAAAAGCAGAAATGACAAACGTGTTAAAAGACACCTAAGAGTCAGAAAAAACTTAATCGGAACTCCTGAAAAACCAAGGCTTTGCGTTTTCAGATCCAACAAGAACATCTCAGCTCAAATTATCGATGATGAGAATGGTAATACACTTGTTTCAGCCTCTACTCTTGAGAAAGAACTGAAAGGGGAAAATGGCGGCAACAAAGACGCAGCTAAAAAAGTTGGAGAACTCATTGCGAAAAGAGCATTGGATAAGGGCATCGAGAATGTTGCTTTTGACAGAGGTGGATTTCTTTATCACGGAAGAGTTAAAGAACTGGCAGAGGGTGCTCGAGAAGCAGGATTGAAATTCTAAATAAGGAGGAATGAGAAATGGCTAGACAACAAGATGCACCCAAGAGTGAATTTAAAGAAACAATTGTAAATATAAGACGTGTTGCCAAGACTGTTAAGGGCGGAAGAAATATGAGATTTTCCGTTACTATGGTTGTAGGAGATGGCAAAGGCCATGTAGGCGTAGGACTTGGTAAGGCACAGGAGATTCCTGAAGCAGTTAGAAAAGCTACTGAAGATGCTAAAAAGAATATGATTACTGTTCCGATGGTAGGAACAACAGTGCCACACAGAAATGTGGGAATATATGGAGCTGGTAGAGTATTGATAATGCCTGCTGCAGAAGGTACAGGAGTAATCGCAGGTTCATCTGTACGTGTTGTGTTAGAGTCTGCAGGCCTTAAAGATGTGAGAGCAAAGTCTATAGGTTCTAATAACACTGTAAACATGGCACTTGCAACAATTGAGGGACTTAAGAACCTAATGACAATTGAAAAAGTAGCAGCACTTAGAGGCAAGTCGGTAGATGAAATTGCTAGATAGGAGGAATGACCAATGTCAATGTTAAAAATTACTTTAACTAAGAGTACAATCGGCGCTACCCCTAAGCAGAGAAAAGTTGTGGAAGCACTTGGACTGAAGAAATTAAATCATTCAGTTGAATTGGCAGACACTCCTCAGACTAGAGGTGCAATAGACAAGGTTATACATCTTGTTACCGTAGAAGAGCAATAGGATTGGAGGTGCAAGCATGCGACTGCATGAGTTAAAAAAAGCAGAAGGCTCCACAAAGATGCCTAAGCGTAAAGGCAGAGGCCAGGGTTCTGGCCTTGGTAAAACTTCTGGAAGAGGTCACAAGGGCCAAAACGCTAGAAGCGGCGGTGGAGTTAGACTAGGCTTTGAAGGTGGTCAGATGCCACTATATAGAAGACTACCAAAGCGTGGATTTACAAACATTTGGGGAACAAAATATACAACCATTAATGTAAGTGAACTCAATCGCTTTGAAGATGGTCAAGAGGTTACTGTAGAATTGCTTAAAGAAAAAGGAATTGTTAAGCAAGTTAAAGACGGAGTGAAAATCCTGGGCAACGGTAAACTCGAGAAAAAATTGACCGTTAAGGCAAATAAATTCAGCAAGACTGCTATTGAAAAGATTGAGTCCGCAGGAGGAAAGGCGGAGGTATTGTAAAATGGGACTGCTTAATACTGTTACTCAGGCTTGGAAAGTGCCAGAAATGAGAAGAAAAATCTTATTTACACTCGCTATGCTCGTAGTTTTTAGAATAGGCTCTAACATTCCTGTTCCTGGAATCAATAGGGACTACTTAGCTAGAATATTCAGCGGTGAAACAGGATTGTTTGACCTGTTTGATCTGTTTTCTGGTGGAGCTTTTCAAAAATTCACTATATTTGCTTTGAGTATCACACCATATATTACAGCATCCATTATAGTACAGCTATTGACGGTAGCTTTCCCGTATTTTGAAAATTTAGCTAAAGAGGGAACCGCAGGCAGAAAGAAAATGGCACAGATTACAAGATATATGACGATTGGTCTTGGTCTGATTCAGAGTGTTGGTTTGACAGTTGGTCTTTTTAGAGGCGCTGTTATAAATCAAACTGTATTTTCTTTTGCAGTTATAATCTTAGTTTTGACAGCAGGTACAGCATTTCTAATGTGGCTTGGTGAAGAAATCAATGACAAGGGTGTCGGAAATGGAATTTCACTTTTGATTTTCGCAGGAATAGTTGCAAGAATACCGACTGGAATAAGAACCATGGTTGTTAAGTATCAGGAAGGCAGCGTAAATGTTGTAACCCTAGTACTGTTTGCACTATTTGCCCTCGTTGTAATTGCAGGAATTATCATGGTTCAGCAAGGAACTAGGAAAATTCCAGTACAGTATGCAAAGAGGGTTGTCGGAAGAAAGATGTACGGTGGTCAAGCAACGCACATCCCGCTAAAGGTTAATCAAGCGGGAGTAATTCCAGTAATATTTGCAATGGCACTTTTAACATTTCCGTTAACAATTACATACTTCTTCCCGAACACAGATTTTACAGCTTTTGTAACAAAATATCTGTCGCCAGGAGGAATGCCGGGAGCATGGATTTACGGCGCGCTTAATGTTGTGCTTATAATAGCATTCACATATTTTTATACTGCAATTACATTCAATCCAATTGAAATTGCAAGTAATATGAGAGCTAACGGCGGATTTATCCCTGGAATTAGACCAGGCAGAGCGACGGTCGATTATCTGCATAGAGTGATGACTAGGCTTTCGCTAGTAGGAGCTATATTCCTTGCGATTGTAGCTACATTACCTTTGCTTCTTAGTCAGGTTTCGGGAATAGATGTACGATTTGGAGGAACATCACTTCTTATCGCAATAGGTGTTGCCCTTGATACTATGAGACAGTTAGAGGATCAAATGGTTATGAGAAACTATAGAGGATTTCTTAAATAAGAGGAGAAGGACATGTTAAGAACAATTTTGTTGGGACCTCCTGGAGCAGGTAAGGGTACCCAGGCAGTGAAGATTGTTGAAAAATACAATATACCTCATATTTCAACGGGAGATATATTTCGCGAGAACATAAAAAATCAAACAGAACTAGGGAAGAGAGCAAAAGCCTATATGGATAGAGGAGAACTCGTTCCAGATGAACTTGTTGTTGAAATAGCAACAGATAGACTTACAAAGGATGACTGCAAAAATGGATTCTTGCTCGACGGATTTCCAAGGACGATCTTTCAAGCTGAAAAACTAGATGAATTTCTTACCCAAAGGGGTGAGAAAATAGATAAGGTTATCAACATAGATGTTGAAAAAGATGCTCTAGTAAAAAGAATAACTGGAAGAAGAGTTTGCAAATCATGTGGTGCTAGCTATCATGTAGTAAATATCCCACCTAAAAAAGATGGTATTTGTGATTTGTGTAGCGGAGAACTGATCCAAAGAGCAGACGATACTGAAGAAACTGTTTTGAATAGAATTGACGTTTATAATAAGCAAACAAAACCATTGGTTGACTATTACGATAAGGCCGGCGTTATTATCAATATTGATGGAAATAAAGACCTAGACGATGTTCTTGCAGACATAATTAAGGGCTTGGAGCAATAATATGATAATCATTAAATCAAAAGACGAAATTGATTTGATGCGTGAGTCCGGAAAGGTTACTGGATATGTTTTGAGAACCCTTGCGGATATTATAAAGCCGGGCATCTCTACTATGGACATCAATAATTACGTTGAAAAAACAATTACCGGATATAATATGTATCCCACTTTTAAAGGATATGGAGGATTTCCGGGAGCAGCTTGTGTTTCCATAAATGAAGAAATTGTTCATGGCATTCCAAGTAAAGAGAGAATCCTAAAGGAAGGTGACGTTGTCAGCGTGGACGTAGGTTCCACCTGGAAACATTATGTGAGCGATGCTGCTCGTACCTATCCTGTCGGTGAAATTAGCGAGGATGCTTTGAATCTTATTAGGACCACGGAAGAAAGCTTCTTTAAGGGCATAGAATTTGCAAAAGTTGGACATAGATTATCAGATGTTTCACATGCAATTCAAGAACATGCGGAAAGAGCTGGCTTTGGGGTAATAAGGGATTATGTTGGACATGGTGTTGGAAGAAATCTACATGAGGATCCACCGATTCCAAATTATGGTGATCCAGGTAAAGGTCCAAGACTTCAAGAAGGCATGGTATTAGCTATTGAACCTATGATAGTACAGGGAAGTTATAAAACTGAAACCCTGTTGAATGATTGGACGGTTGTTACAGTTGATGGTGGACTTTCAGCCCATTATGAAAATACGATAGTAATTAATGATGGTGAGCCCGAATTGCTCACATTATAAGGAGAGATATTAATGGCTAAAAAAGACGTCATTGAGGCAGTAGGAACTGTTGTTGATGCACAGCCCAATGCAATGTTTAAGGTTAGACTTGAAAATGGTTTCGAGATATTAGCTCATATATCGGGCAAAATAAGGATGAACTATATAAGGATACTTCCTGGAGATAAGGTTAAGGTTGAGCTTTCACCTTACGACTTGACCAGAGGTAGAATTACATGGCGAGATAAGTAAGCTTACAGGAGGGATGAAGATGAAAGTTAGAGCTTCCGTAAAACCAATTTGCGAAAAATGCAAGATAATCAAAAGACATGGAAAAGTGATGGTTATCTGTGAGAATCCAAAGCATAAGCAAAAACAAGGTTAGAAACTTAATATGATATGGACCTAAAACCGGGTTTAGGATACCAAATAAATTTTGATGTGAACCTGTCTATATCACTCCCGGAGTAAGTGACGGAAGATAGGAGAAGGAGGATAATAATGGCTCGTATAGCCGGAGTTGACTTACCAAGAGAAAAGAGAGTTGAGATTGGCCTTACATATATTTATGGTATAGGCAAATCAACTTCTCAGGCAATTCTTGAAAAAGCCGGAGTAAATCCGGATACCAGAATCAAGGATCTTTCTGAAGAGGAAGCTGGTAGAATTAGAAAAATCATAGATAGTGATTACGCTGTAGAAGGAGATCTAAAAAGAGAAGTTAGTCTTAACATTAAAAGACTGATGGAGATTGGTAGCTACAGAGGAATCAGACATAGAAGAGGGCTTCCTGTTCGTGGCCAGAAGACAAAGACCAATGCAAGAACTAGGAAGGGACCTAAGAAGACTGTAGGAAGAAAGAAAAAATAAGAAGGAGGTAAATAATAATGGCTAAAGCTGTAAAGAAAACAGTTCGCAGAAAAAAAAGAGAACGTAAAAATGTCGTTAAAGGCCAGGCTTATATTCAATCCTCCTTTAACAATACTTTGGTAACACTGACGGATATGGATGGAAATGCCCTGTCTTGGTCAAGTGCGGGATCTCTTGGCTTCAAGGGCTCAAAGAAATCCACTCCTTTTGCCGCCCAAATGGCTGCAGAAGAAGCAACGAAGGCTGCAATGGAGCATGGTCTTAAGACTGTTGAAGTCTATGTAAAGGGACCTGGTTCTGGAAGAGAGGCTGCAATTAGAGCATTGGCTCAGGCAGGTCTTGAAATCACAATGATTAAGGACGTAACTCCAATTCCGCATAATGGTTGCAGACCACCAAAGAGAAGAAGAGTCTAATAGAAGGGAGGAATAATTATGGCAGTAAACAAACAACCAATTTTAAAAAGATGCAGATCTTTAGATATAGATCCAAGTCACTTGGGAATTTATAAAACATCTAAAAAAGCTCCTAAGAAGAGATATAAAAAGATGAGTGAATATGGATTGCAGCTTAGAGAGAAGCAAAGAGCGAAGTTTATTTACGGTGTTTTAGAAAAGCAATTCAGAAACACTTTTGATAAAGCAGCTAAAAAACCTGGTATCACAGGTGAAAACTTGCTTATAATGCTTGAAAAAAGACTAGATAATGTCGTTTACAGAATGGGCCTTGCAACTACTAGAAGAGATGCAAGACAGGCAGTAGTGCATGGACATTACACTGTTAACGGAAAGAAAGTTAATATTCCTTCCTATCAGGTAAGCCCTGGAGATATTATTAAAGTTAAAGAAAAAAGCGTAAGCTCTCCTAAGTTTAAGGAAATCAAGGAAATGCAAGTTGGAATTCCTGGATGGCTATCTGTTGATAGAGAAAAACTTGAGGGAAAAGTTTTAGCGGATCCTACCAGAGAACAGATTGATACTCCGGTAGCTGAGCATCTTATCGTCGAATTGTATTCCAAGTAATAGGGTAGTTATAACTTTTGGAGCCAATTTACTTTGGAAGATAAGGAGGGTTTTTAGTGATAGAAATCGAAAAACCTACAATTGAAAAATTTGTAGACGAAGATAGAAAATATGGGAAATTTGTCATAGAACCGCTTGAAAGAGGTTACGGCACTACGCTTGGAAATGCTATGAGAAGGATTCTACTGAGTTCACTCCCAGGTGCAGCAGTCACCTCTGTTAAAATTGATGGTGTGCTTCATGAATTCTCTACAATTCCAAATGTTAGAGAAGATGTTACTGAGATCATACTTAATCTCAAGCAACTAGCTGTTAGACTAAATAGCGAGGAACCTAAACGTGTCATCATTAATGCTGTAGGTCCTAAAGAAGTTACTGCTGCTGATATTATTGGTGATGCTGAGCTTGAAATCTTTAATAAGAATCTCCACATAGCACAGCTGGAAGAGGGAGCAAATCTCATAATGGAGATTACCATTGCAAGAGGCCGTGGTTATCGAACTGCTGATCAGAACAAAGATGAAACGACTCCTATTGCAGTAATTCCTGTTGACTCGATTTTTACACCAGTAAAAAAAGTGAACTACATGGTAGAAGATACACGTGTTGGTCAGGTTACCGACTATGATAAATTGACCTTAGAAATTTGGACTGATGGATCTGTAACTCCTGAAGAGGGAGTTTCTATTGGCGCCAAAATAATGGATGAACATCTCAATCTTCTGATGTCACTTGATGACTCTGCGGATAATTTTGAAATCATGATAGAGAAAGAAGAGGATCAGAAGGCTAAATCTCTAGAGATGACAATTGAAGAACTTGAACTTTCTGTAAGATCTTCAAATTGCCTAAAGAGAGCAAATATCAATACCGTTGAGGAGCTTACCGAAAAGTCGGAAGATGATATGCTTAAGGTAAGGAACCTCGGGAAGAAGTCGCTTGATGAAGTTAAGAACAAGTTGGAAGAACTTGGTTTATCTCTGAAAGAGACTGACGAATAGCACAGAGAAAGGAGATAAAAATGCCCGGATACAGAAAACTTGGCAGACCAACTGCTCACAGAAAATCTATGCTTAGAAATATCGTTACCGATCTTTTCAGAGAAGGTAGAATCACAACCACAGATTGTCGAGCAAAGGAAGCCAGAAGAGAAGCTGAAAAACTTATTACATTAGCGAAAAGGAACGATCTTCATGCAAGACGTCAGGCACTTGCCTACATCTATGATGAAGATGTTGTTACTAAACTTTTTGAGGAAATTGCTCCTAAATATCAGGAGCGTCAAGGCGGGTATACAAGAATTCTTAAACTTGGACCTCGTCCAGGAGATAATGCAGAAGTTGTATTCCTAGAGCTTGTGTAGTCAAGTAGTATTCTAAAAACATAAAGTAGAATAAATAAAAGGTCCTTCAACTGAAAAGTTGGGGGATTTTTTGTGTTACGACTCAGAAATAAGACATTTTGTTATAATTACATGGGCGATTACGAGCATGTTTAATGTTCATTATTTTTAGAAAAGGTGTTTAATAATCTTTCAAATGTGTAAAAAGATATTCAACAGTGAATTGTTTTTATTGAACAAAAATTTTAGAATATATGAGCGGGAGGTTTGATATGGCTTTTACAGATGATATTAAGAAGGTGGCTAACAAGGCATCTAAAGAGGCTAAGAATTTGATGGATGATGTTAAAGAAGGCGGCGAAAAACTCATGGACAAGGCTGGAGATGCCTACGATAATGTTAAGGAGAAAGCTGGTGAGACCTTCGACGATGTGAAGGACAAGGCGGCTGAAAGTTATGAAACTGCAAAAGATAAATTTGACGACACTAAGGGTAAGCTCGATAAAAAACTCGATGAACAGTTTAAGGATATTGAGAAAAAGGGTAAAAACGCAAAGAAACAAGTTACAAAAGCAACAAAAAAATAGTTTAATATGAATTTTTAAGTTTTTGTCTAAAATAGGGGGAGAGCCATGAAAGATAAATATGTTGATAGAAAAGAAGAAATGGGGAAATTGCTAGAGGAAGAATATAAAAAAGGCGGAAAAGATATTCAAGAAGATATAACTGGCTTTTCTATGGGCAAGAAAACTTTGAAAAAGCCTGTTGAAAAAGATGAAGATAAACAGAAAGAAAAATAGGAGAATTAATTTAGATATGGACAGAAAAGATATTAGGCAGTATGTCGATGATGCGAAAGAATATGCATCAGACGGGATTGAAGATGTGATGGATTTTGCCGGAGATTTCAAGGAAGATGCGATCGATTATGCTGGGGATGTACAAAAGACTATGAAAAGAAAGGCAAAGCGCTTAAAGAAAGATTATAAGCGAGCTAAGAGAAAGTATTATCCAGTAGATGATTATACTCCTGAGATTGCTATAGGAGTTTCACTTGCTCTTATAACAGTAGGAGCTTTGGTTGCAGCTTATATATTAACTAAAGACGATTAATTGAAATATTTTTCAAATTACTACTGACATTAAATACGATATTAAAGATAATATTAAAGACGACTAATTTATAGCGATAAAGCAATTGACAAAATATGATTTTAGTTGTATTCTATTAGTGTAGCTAAATAAAGTTCCGTGTTCTTGCTATGCAAGCTAAGAGGGAAGTAGGTTTGAATCCTACGCGGTCCCGCCACTGTAAGCGAGTAGCCAATTTCAATTATTTGCCACTGAAAATTCGGGAAGGCTGAAAGAGGTGTTGATACGTTGAGCCAGGAGACCTGCACGGAATGTTTCGTTAGGGCGGTGAACCCGAATGATGAAACGATATTAAATAACAGCAAAAACGGGCTGTGGGCTTTTACCACAGTCTTTTTTATTAAGACAAGGGAAAGCCGGATGCTTTTCATTCTTTTTGCTGAGACAGGCCTCGTCAACCTGTCTCTTTTCTTTTTACTATTCAAAGTATGGGGAATATGATAAACTTATATAGAGATAATAGATATTTGTGGAGATTATACAATGAGTTTAGATAGATTAAATAAAGAGCAAAGGAAGGCCGCGACACAGATTGAAGGTCCCATACTAATTTTGGCAGGTGCAGGCAGTGGTAAGACTAGCACTATGACAGAGAGAATTGCTTACATGATAGAAAATGGCGTGTCCAAGTACAATATTCTAGCTGTTACCTTTACTAATAAAGCCGCAAAAGAGATGCGAGAACGCGTTGAGGGTCTCGTAGGGAACATCGAAGGAATGTGGATTACGACATTCCACTCTATGTGCCTGCGCATGTTGAAAAAAGATCCAACAAAGGTTGGATTTGATAAAAACTTTCTCATTTACGATACGACCGATCAAAAAACCTTGGTTAAAGGGATTCTTAAGGACAAGCAGATGAGCGAGAAAGATTTTCCTGTGCGTGGAATTTTGAGTACCATTAGCCATTGCAAGGAAAATATTTTGTCTCCTCAAAGGTATCTTGCAGAGAACGAAGATAATTATAGGAATAGGCTGATTGCTGAGGTGTATAAAGAATATGAAAAGCGTCTTAAATCAAACAATGCAATGGATTTCGACGATTTGTTGCTAAATGGATGGAGGCTGCTTGATCAGAACTCGGATGTGCTTGAGGAGTACAGAAGGCGATTCAGGTATGTTATGGTAGACGAATACCAAGATACCAACTATTTGCAATATTTGATTGTGAAGCTGTTAGCGGAGGAACACCAAAATATTTGTGTTGTTGGAGATGACGACCAGTGTATTTATCAATGGAGAGGTGCTGATATAACGAATATTTTGGACTTTGAAAAGGATTTTCCAAGTGCTAAGGTTATTAAGCTTCAGCAAAACTATCGTTCCGTAGGGAATATATTGGCTGGGGCGCATTCTGTTATTGAAAACAACAGGCAGCGCAAGAGAAAAAAGCTTTGGACAGATAAAGAGGATGGGGATAAAATTAGGTATTACAGGGCCGAGAGCGAGCGAGATGAAGCGAGATATGTGGCACAGGAGATTGAGAATCTGCATGTTGGCAGAGGCATTCCGTGGAGTAACTTTGCTGTTTTGTACAGAACAAATGCGCAGTCAAGGGTGTTTGAGCGATATTTGATGGACAGAGGCATCCCATACAGAATTTTATCAGGAATGAGATATTACGATCGAAAAGAACTCAAGGACTTGATTGCTTATATGAGATTGATAATTAATCCTAAGGATGATATTTCCTTGAAAAGAGTAATAAACGAACCGAAGAGAGGGATAGGTCCGAAGACTTTAGCTAACCTTGAACATATAGCATCTAGTATGGGGATGTCAATGATGGAAGCTCTTTTGAACGGCGTTGGTATGAGTGCGTTCAAGGGAAAAACATTGGTCGCTGTTCAAAAATTCACTGAATTTATTCGGCTGTTATCGGGTGAGCAAGAGAACTTAACGGTATCGCAAATATACGATGAACTTCTTGTTAGAACGGGTTATGTTAATATGCTCGAGTCTGAGGGGACGGTTGAAGCTGAGGGCAGGCTTGAAAATCTCATGGAATTTAAAACTGAGATTGCTGATTACGAAAAAGAAACAAGTGAGAGCGGAGGGGCATCGGAATTAGGCGATTTCATGGAAAAACTCGCTTTGATGGCCGAAGTTGATAATCACGACGAATCGCAGGATGCTATAGTTCTTATGACAATGCACAGTTCAAAGGGGCTTGAGTTTCCTGTTGTATTTCTTCCAGGCCTTGAGGACGGAATCTTTCCAGGGAGCCGTGCGATGGAGGATACAGCTAAAATGGAAGAGGAGAGGCGACTTTGCTATGTTGCTATGACAAGAGCAAAGCAAAGATTGTTTCTATTAAGTGCAGCTGTCAGAACTCAATATGGTAGAACTGATTACACTAGGGAATCACAATTTTTAAGGGAGCTTGACCCAAGACTTGTTGAGGGGGATGCTATTTATAGACAAGTTAGAACGCAAAATAGCATAGATGTATCAACAGGCTCAAGAGATGGATTTTCTACTGATAGACCATATAAACCTTTTGATATGTTAAAGTATGCAAAGGAAGCGACTAAGTCAAACGCTAAGGCGCAAAGGGGAGGGAATGCTTTTCACAAGGGAGATATGGTGAATCACACGAAATTTGGAGATGGCCTAGTTATTGATGAGGATGAAAAAACATTGACGGTAATGTTTGACTCTGTCGGCAAGAAGAAGCTTGCCAAGGGTATAGCTCACCTGAGAAAGCAGGCGTAGCTCACATAAGAGCAGGACGGTTTAGAATAATTAGTTTGGTTTTTAGAAAGAATAATATATATGAGTAATTTATCAGTCAGGAGCGAAATGCTCGATTTGATTAATCAGTTGAATGACGCAAGCAAGGCATACTATCAAGGAACAAAAGAGATTATTTCGAATCTGGAATACGACAATCTTTATGATAGACTTGAAGAGCTTGAAAAGAAAACGGGAATAATAATGGCTAGTAGCCCAACACAGAATGTGGGTTATGAGGTTATATCTGCTCTACCTAAGGAAGAACACGAATATCCTATGCTATCACTTGATAAGACAAAGGATAGGGGTGAGCTCGCTTCGTGGCTTGGGAATCACAAAGGTCTTCTTTCTTGGAAGCTGGATGGGCTAACGGTGGTTCTGAAATATGAAAATGGAAGCCTGGTCAAGGCCTTGACGAGGGGCAATGGAATAATAGGAGAAGTCATTACCAGCAATGCAAAGACATTTATTAATCTCCCTCTTTCAATACCCTATAAAGGTAGTCTTGTGCTAAGAGGGGAAGCGATTATTACTTATGAAGATTTTAGAAAAATTAATGAGTCGATACCTGAAAATGAAGAGCATTATAAAAATCCGAGAAATCTGTGCAGTGGCTCAGTCCGCCAGTTAAACAGTGGGATTACTGCCAAAAGGATGGTTAGATTCATCGCTTTTGGAATGGTGTCGGGTCCAGAGCTTGAATTAAGGTCTGAAGAGATGGATTGGCTTGACAGTCAAGGCTTTGAAACCGTTGAACGTGAATTGCTTATAGGCGATGAGGTTGTGAAAGCAATAGAAACCTATGAGGAAAAGGTAGAAGAGAATCCTTATCCGTCTGACGGACTTGTGCTTCTTCTTGACGATAAGGAATATGGAAGAAGTCTCGGTGCAACAGCTAAATTCCCCAGAGATGCCATGGCTTTTAAATGGCGCGACCAGATAGCTGAAACAACTCTCAAGGAAATTTTGTGGAGTGCATCAAGAACGGGCCTGATCAATCCTATTGCTATATTTGAGCCAGTTTCACTTGAGGGGACAGAAGTATCTCGGGCATCTCTTCACAATGTAAGCATTATGAAATCTCTTAAGCTAGGTGTGGGTGATAAAATAAAAGTCTACAAAGCTAACATGATTATTCCGCAGGTTAGTGAAAACTTGAGTGAAAGTGATACATCAGCAATACCAGAACTCTGCCCCGTTTGCCAATCAAAAACCTTATTGAGGAATGACAATGGGGTGATGACCTTACATTGTTTAAATGATGAATGTCCCGCAAAAAGCATCAAAAGATTCACACTTTTAACTGGCAGGAATGCACTTGATATTGATGGTGTTTCTGAAGCTACGCTAGAAAGATTTATAGATGAGGGATTGGTGAGAGTACCTTCCGATATTTTTCATCTAAATACTCATAGAAATCGAATTATATCTATGGAGGGGTTTGGTGAAAAATCATTTGACAATCTTGTGAATTCCATTGAAAAATCACGAAAAACTACTGCGGCAAAGTTGTTATACGGGCTTGGTATTCCTGGCGTAGGTGTTGCGACCGCAAAATTGATTGCAGCTGCTTGTTCTGATGACTGGGACAAAATAATTTCACTTTCAGAACATGAAATCCAAAATATAGAAGGAATTGGACCAGTTATAGCAAAAGATTTTGTTGGATACTTTCAAAACCAAACTAAAATAGTGGAAGTGAAACAACTCCGCGATGAACTAATAATAGAGAAACAAGATCGAAGCGAAGAGAAATATTTTGCCGGCTTAACATTCGTGATAACAGGCAAACTGGAGATATATCAAAACCGTGAGAAGCTTAAGGAAATTATCGAGGGAGCTGGGGGAAAGGTTTCAGGTTCTGTTAGCAAGAGGACATCATATCTTATTAACAATGATTTGACATCTACGTCTGGTAAGAACAAAAAGGCAAAAGAACTTGGAATCAGCATTGTGGACGAGGCTACTGTTGCTAGCTGGATAGAAAATAGGGGAGTATTATCAGGAGGATTATAGGTGACGAATAAACATGTTGTAAATGAGAATATATGTGACACAGAAAAGGTGAATGAAAAATCGACTGAAAATCAAGAACTTCCAATTGGGAAGCTGGACAGCGAATTATTGCAAAATCTTGTGTTTCGACACCTAACATACAGACGAGATGACGTCAAAGACCGCTCTGCTATAGGACTTGATTGTGCCACCTTGGAATTTGGAGATTTTGATTGCGTTGTTTCAAGCGATCCGATTTCGGCGGCAACAAATGATATTGGAAGACTGGCGATTCATATAAATTGCAATGATATTGCAACCCAAGGAGTTGCACCCATGGCTATGACTCTTGTTTTGTTGCTTCCTAAAGGAACTACGGGCAAACAACTTGAAGATATTATGATTCAGGCTGGTTCTGAGTCTAAGGCTCTCGGTGTTGAAATTGTTGGAGGTCATACTGAGATTACAGATGCTGTGAATAAGCCTGTCGCAGTAGCAACCTGCTTTGGAAAGTCGTTAAGCGTAAAAGACAAGTTTGAAATGAAACCTGGCGACAAGGTTCTAATGTCGAAGTTAGCAGGACTTGAGGGTACAGCTATTGTTTGTTCTGATGCTGAAGATAAACTAACCTTCCTTAGTGATGAGGAGATTAATCGCGGAAAATCCCTTATGGATCAGCTAAGTGTTGTCAAAGAGGGCGTTATATCAGGTGAAATAGGTGCTTGTGGTATGCACGATGTGACGGAGGGGGGAATACTTGGCGCTGTATGGGAGATTTGTCAGGCTGCTAATCTAGGCGTTGATTTGTATGAGGATAAAATTCCTGTAGACCCAGTTACTCTCAAACTTTCACAAAACCTTGATTTTAACTATTTGCGTCTTATTTCTAGCGGATCAATGATTATTGTGGCAGAAAACGATAAGGCAGAGGAAATCATTAAGCAGTGTAAAGACGTTGGCATAACCGTAACTGAAATAGGCGAGATGAAACCTGCGCCAGACGGATGCAAGATACTAGTAGACCCTAAGAGATGGGGCAAGAACTATAAGGAAAACTACAAGAACTATGACAGCCAACCAGATGATGACAGGTGGCAAATTATAGAGCCACCTGCTGGAGATCATCTATACAAGGCTTTTGAGAATCTGGACAAATAAATCTTATGTCTAAATCTTATGTCGTATTGCAGTAGTGGGTGAAGTAAGAGTCCCCTTGCTTTAGCTATATAGAGTGTCATTATTCGTGTATGTTTATGACATAATCATCAAATTCATCTTGGATTTCTTTTGAAGGGTTAGATGTCATGAGAGATACACATATAATGGTCAAAAGTGCTAATACAAACGCTGGAAGAAGCTCATAAACATCCCATAGACCTCCCATAGGCCTTATAGCATATTTCCATACGAATATAGTTACAGCACCGACGAACATGCCAGCAAGCACCCCTATTTTGTTGGAGCGTCGCCAAAATAGTGCACACAGAACAACTGGAGCAAATGTGGCGCCAAAGCCAGCCCATGCAAAAGAAACTATCTCAAAAACCGAGCTGTTAGGATTATATGCAATTATAACGCCTATAATGGAAATGAAAACGACAGTCAGACGGCTGACTAGCATAGATTTTCTTTCGTCCATTTTGATTTTAAAAAAGTCCTGAAATATGTTCTGGCTGACGCTGGAGGAGGCTGCAAGTAGCTGTGAATCGGCGGTTGACATTGTAGCTGCCAAAATTCCAGCAAGGATAAGGCCTGCTATAAGCGCAGGCAGGATTCCGTGACTGCTCAGCAAGGTTGCGATAGCAATTATTATCGTTTCGGATTTGCTCCCCTCCAAAATATCTATTGCTCCGTTTGATGTCATCGCATTCCCTACGATTCCTATGAATATTGCAACCGTGAGAGAAATTAATACCCAAATAGTTGCTATACGTCTTGAAAGAGAAAGCTTATGTTTGTCTTGGATAGCCATGAATCGCAGCAAAATGTGTGGCATGCCAAAGTAACCAAGTCCCCAAGCTAGTGTGGAAACCGTGGAAAAAAGATTGTAATTTCCCATCTCTCCTGTTTCAGGAACATGAGTTTTAACAAGGCTGAAATACCCAGCTAAACTGTTTGCGTTTTCAATCACAGCATCTAGACCACCAGCTTTGGATATGCCAAATGTCATAATAACCACAAGAGCCATAGTCATTATAATGCTCTGTACAAGATCTGTGGTTGAGGCGGCAAGAAATCCACCAAGAGCAGTATATCCTACTATTACCGCTGCACTTACTATCATAGCAACAAAATAGTCGACTCCAAAAAGTGATGCGAAAAGCTTACCACATGCCGCGAAACCTGAAGCTGTATATGGTATGAAGAAAATTATTATTATTACAGCGGACACAAGGTTAATAATATTCCTATCATCGTGATATCTTTTGCTAAAAAAATCAGGAATGGTAATGGCGTCGAGATGGTGTGAATATGTTCTAATTCTTTTAGCAACTATTAGCCAATTAAGATATGTACCAATCGCAAGGCCTATACCTGTCCAGGCAGCATTTGCAACACCTGTAAGATAGGCAAGCCCAGGCAGACCCATTAAAAGCCAGCTGCTCATATCAGATGCTTCGGCACTCATTGCAGTAACTAGGGGACCAAGGGTTCGTCCGCCTAAATAAAAATCACTTGAGTTAGAAGTTTTTTTACTGTAGTGTACTCCGATAATGAGCATCCCAATTAGATAAACTACAATAGTCAAAATTATATAAATTCGATTGTCTGCCATATTCTTTTCCTCTCATTAAAAATATTGATTTAAATTAGATGGAAATAATTATACTTTTCTCCAAGTGACTTAAGTATAACACAAACAATATTAGACTGAAACACAGAATATAGTACAAACTAAAGCTTAAGCAAATAACATATTTTATAGAGAAAATCACGTAAAATAAGGGAACTATTATATAAACTATAGTACGAACTATAAACATATTAATTTTGATAATAAAAAATTAATTTCAATTTGTTGCATTAATCAAAGCTGTTTTATCATTAAATATCTGTTAAGTTAAAAGCGAACTAAAACTATTACTTACTATTTTTATGGCATTCAAATTATAACGGGCGGATACGTACGTTAGATTGTGAAATAAGTATTTCTATGATAAAATATTTAAAATGTAAAAAATGATATTAAAGGTGAACAATGACAGAAGAGAAGAAAAATAACAAAGTTAAAAATGATGAACAGATAGAGGAAATTAAAGAGCATATTGAAGCCGAAGAAGCTGAAGCCGAAAGACCTGAGAATGCAAGTTCCAATGATGAAAGACATGAAAATACAAGACCTGAGGCTGAAAGCGCCGAGGATGAAAGACCTGTCGTGGAAGGAATTCTGGATTTAGCTGAAGGAGGATTTGGATTTTTGCGCTTCAACAACTTTCTCACTAGCGAGAAAGATGTTTATGTTGCACCTACTCAGATTCGCAGATTCAATCTGAAGACAGGTGATTTAATTAAAGGCATTTCAAGGCGTCCAAAACAGAACGAAAGATTTGGAGCGTTATTATATGTTCAGGAGGTTAATGGAGAGGAGCCTTCAGTTGCGAAAAAGCGACCGCAGTTTGAAGATTTAACCCCGATTTTTCCAAATGAAAGACTGACTCTTGAAAGCGGAGCTCATGAGCTTGCGACAAGATTAATTGATTTGATTGCACCTATAGGCAAGGGGCAAAGAGGCATGATTGCAGCACCTCCAAAGGCGGGAAAGACTACACTTTTAAAGCAGATGGCACAGGCGATAGAGAGAAATTATCCAGATGTGGAGGTTATTGTCCTTCTTATCGGCGAAAGACCTGAAGAGGTAACAGATATGAAGAGATCATTAAGGGGCGGTGAAGTGATTTTTTCAACATTTGATGAATTGCCAGCCCACCATGTTAAGGTTGCAACAATGGTTTTAGAAAGAGCTAAAAGACTTGTAGAGCATGGGCGTGACGTAGTTGTTTTGCTAGATAGCATTACGAGGCTGACGAGGGCAACTAACCTTGTGATTCCAAGCTCAGGAAGAACTCTCTCCGGTGGACTAGATCCTGCTGCTTTACACTTCCCTAAACGCTTTTTCGGGGCTGCAAGGAATATGGAGGAAGGCGGCAGTTTGACTATTTTGGCGACCGCACTCGTTGAAACTGGCAGCAGAATGGATGATATGATTTTTGAAGAGTTTAAGGGTACGGGAAATATGGAGCTTAGGCTTGATCGCAAGCTTCAGGAGAAGCGAATTTTCCCTGCTATAGACTTAAATCAGTCCGGTACGCGAAGGGAAGACCTGCTAATGAGTCCAGAGGAGCTAGAGGCAATCTGGATTATGAGAAAGGCGCTTAATGCACCGGGAACAAAGGATGTTACAGAATCAATTATTGATAGTCTTGCACATACGAAGAATAATGCATCCTTTATACAAGCCGTTAAAATGATTTTTGAATAGTTTGCATTATATAACGTTAATAATATGGATTTAGATAGAATATTTATGAAGGACGCATGCCCAACGGCTATAGGTGGTCAGGCTGTAATGGAGGGCATAATGATGCGCGGACCTAAGAAAATTGCGCTGGCTGTCCGCACAGGTGATAATACTATACGTCTTAAAACAAAATATGGGCCACGTCGAAGCAATTTTACTAGAATTCCGCTCGTTCGAGGGGTTATTGCTTTCTGGCAGTCAATGGTTGAAGGCACGAAGACTCTAATGGATTCAGCTACAATCTTAGAAGAGGCTGGTCTTATAGAGGATGAGGGTAAAGGCTCATTTACTGATAGATTTGAAGATAAACTAAGAAATAAATTTGGGGATAAGAAGGCATGGACAATTATGATTTACTTGTCGGCATTTTTTGCCATTATCTTCAGTATTTGTGTGTTTGTACTGCTGCCTACATGGGTGATTGGGCTTTTCGCCAGCTTCATTAAAAGTAAAGTATGGCTGAGCTTCTGTGAGGGTGTTTTCAGATTAATATTATTCCTACTATACATAATCGCAATCAGTAGGCTTGATGAGATTAAAAGAGTATTTCAATATCACGGAGCCGAGCATAAGACAATCCATTGCTTTGAAAAAGGATGTTCGCTTACAGCGCAAAATGCACAGAGCTTCTACAGACTGCATCCTAGATGTGGCACAAGCTTTTTGATCTTTGTAATGATAATTACGCTTTTGGTTTTCCCTTTGCTGGGGTGGCCTTCAATATGGGAGCGTATTTTGAGTAGGATTATAATGATACCAGTGATTGCAGGACTATCTTATGAAGTTCTCAAGTGGGCAGGAACAAGTAATTCACTTATTGTAAAAATATTGAGCATTCCTGGAATTTATCTACAAAAAATAACTACCAAGGAGCCTGATGAATCTATGCTTGAGGTTGCAATTGTAGCTATGAAAGCTGTTTTGCCAGAGGAGGATGATACACCCCTATTCAATGGTATTGTTGATAACGAGGGGAAAATTCTCTCTTACACTACAAAGCTTGACAATGCATCATACGGAAGCGAAATATTAGACATAAAGGGGGAATAAAGAGATGACGATGCCTGTGAAGGAGCTTTTGATGCTGGGAGAAAAACGTCTTGCTAATTCTGGGGTTTCCAATGCAAAAGGGGAGAGCAGAGATTTATACTGCTATAGATTTGGGCTCAATCAGAGACAATTCCTGATGGAATGGCAAAAAACTAGAGAATTTGAAGACTGCGAGTCTTATCTCGAGCTTCTTGATAGAAGGGCTGAGAATGAGCCTTTGCAATATATAACAGGGATTCAAAACTTTTACGGATATGATATTCAGGTTGAGCCCGGGGTTTTGATACCGAGGCTTGATTCGGAGACTGTGGTCGAAAACGCAGTTGAACTCATAAAGAATAAACACTACAAAACAGTGCTAGATCTCTGCTGCGGTAGCGGTGCTTTAGGTATTGCAATTGCCAAAGAATGCCACGGTGTAAAGGTTACAATGAGCGACGAATCTGAGGACGCCGTGCGCATTGCAAAATTAAATGTTGAAAAATTAGGACTTTCAAAAGTGTGCAAGGTCGTAAAGGGGGATTTATTTGAGCCTTTCAATAAGCTCTTTGGGAGGCAGAAGTTTGATTTGATTATTTCAAACCCGCCATATATTCCGACTGATGTTATCGCCACTCTCGATAGAGAGGTTAAAGATTATGAACCCCTTTCCGCACTTGACGGTGGTAAGACCGGACTCGATTATTACGACAAAATACTCGCTTCGGCTAGGGAATATCTAAGGAAAAATGGATCGATAGTGTTTGAAATAGGTCATGACCAGGCAGATGATGTTTCGAATCTTTTAATGGATGCTGGATTTAAAAATATTACTGTATTCAAGGACCTTGCAGGCAAAGATCGCACTGTAATAGGGCAGCTCAAATAACCCTAGTACTATCCCAGTAATTTCCAACAGTTTCTTTCGAAAATGTATTGACTATAATAAACTTTGGGTGTAGAATATTGAAGATTTAGGAAGCAATAAGTGAAAGGAGTTTCGGATGAAAACCTTACTTAAGGGCGCGAAAGTGTTTGATAATAAAGGCAAAGGACAGTTTATCAAAAAAGACCTTCTTGTCGACTCTGAAAAAGTAATTGCTGATTTTGATAAAGAACAGAGTAATTGCCTTTACGATAGAGTTTTTGATTTTAAAAATAAATATATTATTCCCGGTTTCGTAGATGTACATGTACATTTGAGAGAGCCGGGTTTTTTTTATAAAGAATCAATAAAAACTGGAACTTTAGCAGGTGCGCACGGTGGATATACTACCATTTGCTCAATGCCAAACCTGAATCCTACTCCAAATAACCTTGAAAATCTAGAAACGCAGCTTGAAATAATAAATCGTGATGCTGTCATTAATGTTCTCCCATATGGAACAATTACAAGGACTGGAAACGGTAGATCGGAATTAGCCGATATGGCATCTACAGCGCCATATGTAATAGGCTTCAGCGATGACGGCAGAGGCATACAAGCTGGAGAGCTCATGGAGGAAGCCATGCTACTTGCAAAAAGCTTAGACAAGCCAATTGTAGCGCATTGTGAAGATGAATCGCTTCTTGAAGGGGGATATATTCATAAGGGCAAATATGCAAAGCTACATTCTCATAGAGGCATATCCTCTGAAAGCGAATGGGTGCAAGTCGCAAGAGACGTCGAGCTTGCTGCCAAAACTGGATGCAAATATCATGTCTGCCATATTTCCACCAAGGAAACAGTTGATATTATAAGACAGGCAAAAAAATCAGGCGTCGATGTTAGCTGCGAAACGGCACCTCATTACCTTATTCTTACAGATATGGATTTGCATGATGAAGGGCGATTCAAGATGAATCCACCTATTCGAAGTCTTGAAGATAGGGATGCGCTGATAGAGGGCATCAAGGACGGCACAATTGATATGATTGCGACCGACCATGCTCCACATTCCGTGGAAGAGAAGTCAAGAGGACTTGAGAAAAGTGCATTTGGGATAGTTGGACTAGAAACATCTTTTGCAGTTTTGAATACATATTTGGTTAGAGAAGGGATAATCCCTCTTGAAGAGTTAGTAAAACTCATGTCAATAAATCCTAGAGATAGATTTAGCCTTACTGGGCCTAGGACTTTGAGTCATGGCAGCGAAATCTGCGACATAACTGTTTTGGATCCAAGCAAATCCTGGACAATCAATTCAAGCGAATTTATGAGCAAGGGAAGAGCGACACCATTTGATGGCGTTGATGTAGTCGGCAAGGCTGTGGCAACCTTTGTTGGTGGGAAATTAAAATTTTTAGAGGTGTAATTCTAGTATGAGAGAAGAATGTTTTGTTGTAAAAGAAAATTGCATGATGGCTGACAAGACTTTTAAAATGACTTTGGAGGGCGACGCTTCCGGCTTCAGTAAACCGGGGCAGTTTGTAAATATAGCAATTGATGGATTTTTTCTGAGACGTCCGATTTCTGTTGCAAGGGTTAGCGAAAAGAGTATGAGCCTATACTACAAAATAGCCGGCAGAGGAACTTTGCGACTGTCTGAGCTTCAGCGTGGAGATAAGCTGAATGTTTTGTTGCCTCTTGGGAATGGATTTGATCTTGGAAAAGCAGACGATAGATTGGCATTATTAGTTGGTGGTGGCGTTGGTGTACCCCCTATGATGGGCTGCTATGAGGAAGCCTTGGGGTTGGGGATGAGGCCTAAGGTGATTCTTGGATTTAATAAGGCGAGCGAAGTGTTTGGTGTTGATGAATTTGAAGTTCTTGCGTCTGAACACGGAATTAAGCCGGATATCCATATAGCAACAGTTGATGCTAGCTTGGGCATGAAGGGGACAGTGATTGATGTAATCAAAGAAATTGTGGACAGAGAAAATATAGATATAGAAAAATCATACATATTTGCTTGCGGACCTAAGCCTATGCTGAGGGCTATATCGCAGCTTCCTGCAAGAGGGCAGTACAGCCTTGAGGAGAGAATGGCATGTGGCTTTGGAGCTTGTATGGGATGTACATGTAGCACGAGAAACGGCGGAAAACGCATTTGCAAGGACGGTCCTGTGTTTTTGAAAGAGGAAATAATATGGTAGCAAAGGGAATAGACATAAGCACATTACTTGGTGGTATGTACCTAGAGAACCCAGTGATTCCAGCAAGTGGAACATTTGGATTTGGGCAAGAATTTAAGGATTTATACGACCTTAATATTCTAGGCTCTATAAGCTTTAAGGGAACTACATGTGAGCCTAGGCATGGAAATCCACTTCCTAGAATTGCTGAAACACCAATGGGGATGATAAACTCGGTAGGCCTTCAAAACCCAGGCGTTGATGCAGTCATAAGGGATGAGCTTCCGAGGCTATTTGAAACCTACAAGAAGCCTGTGATTGCAAACATAAGTGGGTTTTCTATAGATGAGTATGTTCATCTTGCCAAGGCATTTGATGAGGTTGAACAGGTGGGTATACTAGAAGTCAATATCAGTTGCCCTAACGTTCATAACGGAGGCATGGCTTATGGTGTATGCCCTGATAGTGCAGCGGAGGTTACAAGAACTGTAAAGGAGGCTTCATCAAAGCCAGTTTACATCAAGCTATCTCCAAATGTCACAGATATTGTTGAAATTGCTAAAGCATGTGAGGATGCGGGTGCAGATGGGCTCTCGCTTATAAATACAATTATGGGGATGAGAATTGATACTAACAGGAGAAAGCCTGTTATTGCAAATAAGATTGGGGGATTCTCTGGCCCTGCGATATTTCCTGTCGCGCTAAGGATGGTGTATCAGGTCTATGAGGCGTGCAAAATACCTGTCATAGGCATGGGAGGGATTTCTTCCGCAAGAGATGTGATTGAGATGATGATGGCTGGTGCGTCTGCTGTGCAGGTTGGTGCGTATAATCTGGTGAATCCATGGGCTTGTAAGGAAATAATCGAGGAGTTGCCTGCTTTGTGCGATGAGCTTGGAATAGGTGATATAAAGACAATCATTGGGGCAGCACATTGAATTTAAAAATAACAATTGACTAATAAATTTTGGGATCGATTTATCGTAGAGGACGAGATGGATAGCAGTAATAATGGAACTAGCGTATAGCAAGAGCTTGTTAGAAGTGATAAAAAGGAGGAAGTATGCAGAGGGATGTAATTATAGCGCTTGATTTTCCAAATCGCAAAGAAACTCTAGGTTTTTTGGATTTGTTCGAGAATCAAGAAAGAAAGCCGTTTGTAAAGGTTGGAATGGAGCTTTTTTACAGGGAAGGACCGGACATTATCCGAGAAATTAAGGGAAGAGGGCACAAAATATTTTTGGATTTGAAGCTACATGATATTCCTAACACTGTTGAGCACGCAATGTCGAATTTGGCTTTTCTCGGAGTGGACATGGTAAACGTTCACGCTCAGGGTACGATTGAGATGATGAAGGCTGCTAAAAAGGGTCTTGATGCAGGATTTAAAAAAATTTGTGAAGAGGATAATTATGAACTTGGAAATAAAGATAGACCAGTTTTAATTGCGGTAACTCAGCTCACATCGACAAGCGAGCAAGATATGAAAAGAGACCTTTTGATTGAGAAGTCGATGGCAGAAACTGTTTTGCACTATGGAGAAAATGCAAAGAAGGCGGGTCTTGATGGTGTGGTTTGTTCGCCTCATGAGGCTGATATAATACACCGGAAATGCGGAGAAGGCTTTCTAACTGTAACCCCTGGAATTAGATTTGAGGGTGCCAAAAAGGACGATCAGGTTAGGATTACTAGTCCGGAGAAGGCAAAAGAAATAGGCTGCGACTTCATTGTGGTTGGAAGACCTATAACTAAGTCTGATGATCCAGTCAAGTCATACAAAAGATGTCTTAAGGATTTCGGGATTGAACTTAATAAGGAGCTTTCACACACTGGAAAAACTGGTAAATGCAATGAATTTCTTGATGAAAATGTTGATAGTGAGTGCAAAACATTAGAATGTATTTCAGGTGAGGTCGCTAAGGGCTTGCTAGAAATCAAAGCTGTATTTTTGCGACCAGAAGACCCTTTTACATGGGCGTCAGGAATAAAAAGCCCTATATACTGTGATAATCGGTTGATTTTGACGGCTCCTCATGTGAGGGACATAGTAGAGGATGCACTTGCACAGACAATAGAAAAAGAGTTTCCAGACTGCGAAGTGCTGATGGGAACGGCTACTGCTGGTATTGCACATGCTGCAATAGTGGGTGAATTACTCAATTTGCCAATGGGATACGTCAGGGGCTCGGCAAAGGATCATGGAAGAACCAACAGGATTGAGGGCAGACTGGAAAAGGGTTCGAAGGTAGTTGTTATTGAGGATTTGATTTCGACGGGAGGCTCTTCCATAGAAACCGTTGAGGCTCTGAGGGAGGCTGGCGCAGAAGTGCTTGGCGTAATGAGCATTTTTACGTATAAGATGAAAAAGAGTGTTGAAAGATTTGCAGAGTCAAAAGTCAAGGCGGTTAGTCTTGCAGACCTTGACAGCCTTGTGGATGTGGCAGCAGAGGGCGGCTATATAAACGATGATGATGTGGCTAAGATTCTAAGGTTTAGAGATAATCCGTCCGACGAATCGTGGATGAAATAATATCGTAAATTTCAGATGCTTTGAGTAAAAACGAAAAATAAAATTTAAAAATATAAATGAAAGAGGAGACGAAACATGAAGGAAATCAGAAATTTAATTAACATTACAGATTTAACGACAAAAGAGATTGACTATCTAGTTAGGGTAGCCAATGATATTGTTGAAAATCATTCGTATTACGATGAGATTTGTAGGCATAGAAAGCTTGCCACTCTATTCTTTGAACCAAGCACAAGAACAAGACTTAGCTTCGAGGCTGCAATGCTCGAGCTTGGAGGAAGCGTTCTTGGATTTTCTTCTGCTAATTCAAGCTCCGCAGCAAAGGGAGAGAGCGTGAGCGATACCATAAGAACTGTCGGATGTTATGTGGACATTATTGCTATGAGGCATCCTAAAGAAGGTGCCCCTGTTGTTGGAGCTCAGAGAACTACTGTGCCTATAATAAATGCCGGTGATGGTGGTCATTTCCACCCAACTCAAACCTTAACTGATATCTTGACTATAAGCAGGAAAAAGGGCAGATTGGACAATATGACGATTGGCCTTTGTGGAGACCTGAAATTCGGCAGAACAGTTCATTCCCTTATCGAAGCTATGATGAGGTATGAGAATGTAAAATTCATTTTGATTTCCCCAGATGAGCTGAAAATTCCTGACTACATGAAGGAAAAAATGGACAAAGCAGGTGTTAGCTGGTCGGAAACTACGGACATAGAAAAAGCCATGCCGGAGCTAGATATTTTGTACATGACGCGTGTGCAGAAAGAGAGATTCTTCAACGAGGCTGATTATATAAGGTTAAAAGACAGTTATATTTTGAATCTTGAGAAGCTCGAAAAGGCGAAAAAGGATTTGACAATAATGCATCCTCTGCCAAGGGTTAATGAGATTTCTGTAGAAGTTGACGATGATCCTAGGGCATGTTATTTCTTCCAGGCGCTCTGCGGTAAGCACATAAGGATGGCGTTGATTCTCTTCCTCTTAGGTATTGAAAGGGAAGGCTTTGGGGAATAAGCATAGAATTAGTTATAAAGTCGAATATTAAATAAACGCATTGAGATAAAGAGTATATAAGGAGATGGAATATGAATATAGACGGTGTAAATACAGGGATAGTTTTGGATCACATCACAGCAGGAAAGAGCATGGAAATTTATGAGCTTCTGAAGCTTGACAAGCTAGCGTGCACTGTTGCAGTAATTCAGCACGTGGACAGCACAAAATACGGCAAGAAGGACATAATTAAGATAGATGAGGATATCCCTCTTGACATTGAGGTTCTTGGATATTTCAATAGCAATATAACGGTCAATAAGGTTAAGAATGGAAAGCTTGTGGAGAAGGTTCATCTCAAATTGCCAGAAACTCTAACAGACGTTATAAAATGCAAGAATCCGAGATGTATAACATCCGTTGAACAGGAGATAACTCAGAAATTTAAGCTTGTCAATCCCGAAAAGAAGACATACAGATGTGTATACTGCGACGCTGAATTCAGTGGAGAGAAGCTATAGAAAAAGCGAGTCAATCAGGATGTTGTTTTGGTAGATGGACTCAGCAAATTTGGATGTACCTAATTGCTCTATGATGAGGTTTGAATTTTCGGGAGAGGCTAATGCGACAATTGGCACAAGTGCTGCGAATATAAGGAGTATTATAATACCACCGCGGACAAGTCCGAAGCAGAATCCACCGAATCCATCAAGAAAACCAATTGCACCTCCACGATATTTTTTGGACATGGCGAGGGTTATGATGCCACAAAATATTTTCGCGGCAAGCACGATGAGTAGAAAGGCGATAATGCCCATAAGAAGGTCTGTGATTTTGTCTGCAACTGAGTGACCTATTGTTTCGGCAATGGCATCCACAGGCTTTTTTAGAAAGGATAGGTAATCGCCTGCTTCACCGAATAGCTCGGAAATTTTTGCAAAAAGACTACCTTCCTTAAGCGTTGAAAAATCAAATAATTCAGGAAATCCAAGGAGGCCTCCATCGAGGTCTCCTTCTTTTAGACTTGCACTACTTTTGAGAAATAGAATCTCGTTAATCTTTTCGTCGATATTGGCATTATCAATTATCCAGTTTTTAGCTGGTTCGTTGAATAGTATTCCTCCAATCGAACAAACAGCCCAGCTGAGCATGCTTACAAGAGAAATTACCATACCTTTTCTCATCGCCAAAAATGCGGAAACTAGGAGTATACAGATTAAAATAATATCAATTATCATAAATTTCGCCTCTAAATCGTTTATTAAAATAAATATAATATCAGAAAATAGTTAATCAAATAAGCAAGAGTAATAATATCATATTTGAATGCTAATATCCATGATTCACATCAATTACGTATTTTTCTCTGTGAACTTGTATGTTTTTCTGTGCAAAAATGTTGAAAAATGTATACAAGATATGTTAAAATTTATAGGCATATGAATTACGAAGAAAATTCTTTTTTTATGAGAGAGGCTTTGAAGGAAGCTGATAAGGCTGCCTCAATCGGAGAAGTACCGGTTGGAGCTGTCGTTGTGAGGGATGGAGAGATTATCGGTAGAGGATATAACAAGACCGAAGCTACTTCTCTTGCAACATGTCATGCAGAGATGGAAGCTATAGCGCAAGCGGCTGAATTCATGGAAAATTGGAGGCTGTCCGGTTGCTCTATTTATGTTAGCCTTGAGCCGTGCATTATGTGTGCTGGAGCAATTGTTTTGTCGCGAATGGAGAATCTGTATTACGCAGCAAGTGACCCTAAGTTTGGTGGATGTGGAAGCATATTTGATATACCAACGGAGCGAAGACTTAATCATAGGGTTAATGTAGTTGGTGGGATTTTGGCAGAGGAGAGTGCCGAGAAGCTCAAGAGCTTTTTTCGTGATATAAGAAGTAAGAATTTAATTGAGAATAAGAAGAAAACTAAGTAAACCGGAGGCGGAAAGAATGAAGAAAATTGGTGTAAGTATTTGTCTGGTGTTGATGATTTTGTTTGGTGGATTTGTGATGTCCTTTGCTGCAGATGACAGCTTGGAGATTGTAAACACGTATCCTGTTGATGGACAAAAAAATACAACTGTCGAGAATCTGAGTGTTAAGCTTAATTTTAACCAAAACGTGAGTGAGAAGGCAAATAGGGAAGCTAATAGTAAGGCCTTTGCAATCAAAGATAAGAAGGGCAAGAAGGTCCCTATTAGGGTAATGTATAACCCAAAGGATTTAAAACAAGTCATGGTAATTGCGGATAATCATGATGGAAGTAACAAAATAAAAGAAGACACCAATTATACTCTAAAGGTTTCGAAAACTTTAGTAAGCGATACGGGTGCAAGGCTCGGGCATGATGTTGAAATTAATTTTACTACAATGAATCAAAAGCGAAATACTATGATTTACATGGCTATGATGATCGTCATGTTTGTCGGGATGTTCTTCTTTACTTCTAGGAGTGCTAGGAAGGAAAGAGAAGCTGAACTTGATGAAAAGGATATCAAGGTAAATCCGTATAAAGAAGCAAAGAGAACTGGAAAATCTGTTGAGGAAATTGTAGCAAAACAGGAAAAAGAAAAGGCTAAGCGGGCTGAAAAGGCTGAAAAGGCGAGAGCAAAAAGAGAGGCTGAGGAAGCAAGACTAGCTGAGCTGTATGGTGAAGAGGAGGAGCTGGCACCTGGACACTTTAAAGTACATGGGCCTAGACCGATAAGTGCTGTAGGAGGAAAGACAGTTTCAGGAAGAAAGGCTTTAGCAGAGGCTAGAAGAGAGCAAGAAGAGCGCTGGGAAAAACAGGCTAAAAAGAGAAATAAAAAATGAAGAGCATAACGTTAGCATCATATGCCAAAATAAATATTTCGATTGATGTTGGCGAAGTGATGGACAACGGATATCACCCTGTTGACATGATAATGTGTCAGGTTCTATTGCACGATATTGTGCAGATGACTATTTTTCAGCACGATGAAAAAATTGATGAAAAAATTGATGAGAGAGTTTTACAAGAACGTCAGAATTTATCAATGCCTGAAATTGAGATAAGTGCTAACTGGCCCTTTGTGCCATGTGATGAGAGAAACATATGCCACAGAGCTGTTATTAGATTTTTAGAGAGATTTATAGAAACTGAAAGGCTTGAGAATAGGCTTCACAAAATACCTTACAGGGTTGAGATTGTACTTAAAAAAAGGGTGCCAGTTGGAGCAGGTCTTGGCGGTGGAAGTGGAAATGCTGCGGCGGTGATACATGGTTTAAATGCACTTCTTGGTACACATTTTTCGATGAGTGAACTTATGAAGATTGGAGCAGAGCTGGGAGCGGATGTTCCGTTTGCAGTTATGAATCAGGCAAAAAGTTGCAAGTCAGTTCCAGCCTATTTGAGAAATGATAAGTTGGCATGTGTATGTGCAAGAGCTACTGGAATAGGAACAAATTTGTCACCCGTAAGAATTCCACCAAGAGATATCATTCTTGTAAAACCGCCATTTGGAGTTTCAACGAAGGATGTATATAAGGGTATAGATTCTTGTGTGATTGAGAAACGCCCCAATAATGATGAACTTGTATCTATTATTGAGGAGTTGTCGCAGATTGATTCAGAAGCTGAGATTGATAAACTTGACAGAACAATTCTAATGGGACATACAAAGCTTGGTAAAAAACTCATAAACCAAAAGCTCGGAATAGATAAAAAAAAAAGAGATGAACTGTGGGACAGAGCGTATGAACAGATGGTAAATGTGCTTGAGAATTACACCATTTCAAATTCTAAATTTTTGCAGAGATTGAAAAAACGTCTGGAGGGTGCAAGAGAAACAAGACATACGATGATGTCAGGTAGTGGACCAACGATTTTTGCAATACTTGATGATGTAAATAGGAAAAAAATATATTATCTAAAAAACAAACTGAGATTCAAGGGAAATGATGTCATAGTTACTGAGATACTTGATGGACGTTCAAGTGGGATTGCAAAAAAGAAAAAAAGAGGACTATAAAAATGATCATTAACGATAGCGGCGATAGTAATGGATATAGGTCACTGAGAGAGTCGGTATACAGCAAAATAAAGAAAAAAATTCTGATTGGCGAGGTGAAGCCAGGGACCAGAATTGTTGAAGTTACACTTGCAGAAAGTCTTGGCGTAAGCAGAACTCCTGTACGAGAAGCAATAAGGCAGCTTGAAAAAGAAGGCATGGTTACCGTGGTTGAGCCTAGACGAGGCTCCTATGTTTCAGACGTTTCCGTGAGAGATATGGTTGATATACTTGAAGTTAGGGGTGAGCTTGAGGCACTTGCAGCCGCTCTTGCATCTTCGAGAGCCACAGAAGAAGAAATCCAGGAGATGGAAAAAATTTCTGGAATGTACAGAGAAGCTATATATGAGAACAATACAGAGAACATTATCAAATATGACGAGTTATTCCACAAAAAAATCGTAGCTGCAAGCAGGAATAAATCTCTAATAGTTGTAAGCGAAACTATTCAAGACATGGCTCTTAGGTTCAGATATTTGTACTATGACGACTTTTCAAGATATGAGAACATGCCTTCAGAGCATAGGCATATATTGGATGCTATAAGATCTAAAGATGCAGAAAAGGCCAAGGATGTGGCATTGCATCATGTTGCTGATTTAAAGGAATTTGTGATTAGCGAAGGAGAACACGGATTTAAAAAGGTGTAATCGAATTGTTTATTTGATTGGATGATTATGTGGTTCCAACAAATTTATAAATATATCAGGATATGAAAAAGGTAGCTCTCGGCTTTCGAGAACTACCTTTTGTAATTATTTAGCTTTGGTTGTGCTTAATCACTTCTTTATAATCCTGCCCTCATATACTCTTGATATACTTTTTAAGGAAATTATTCACATAAGAATATGATTATTTTAAAATCATTCTATATCATTTTTGTCGGATAGCTTGACGGAGAGTTTAATTTGTTTTCCATCTCTTTCTACCACTATCTCAATTGTTTGCCCCACTTTATATCCGTTTATTTTTTTGACAAAGGCTTGGCTGTCATTTATTTTGTTGCCGTCAAGAGAAACAATTCGGTCTCCGACTTGAATGCCAGCTTGATGTGCATTTTCTGTTAGGATTTTTGCTACATATACACCCGGCTTAGGAAGATTCATTTCTCTCGCCATGGATTCGTCGATAACATTGGAAATCATTATGCCTACTCGTGGCTGTGGTGGAAGCTTGCCATTCTTTATCATAGAGTCAATTATTGGTTTGGCTTTATCGATAGGTATTGCAAAGCCGATACCTTCAATGTTATTGCCTGAAGATTTTGCAACAACGATACCGATTAGATTCCCATAGTTGTCGAATAAGCCACCACCAGAATTACCAGGGTTTATAGAAGCATCGGTCTGGAGAAGCTCCAACTCTTTGCCGTCGATAGTAATACGTCTATTGAGCGAGCTGACTATGCCGGCTGTCGCTGTACCGCCGAGCTGACCTAGCGGATTTCCGATAGCAATGACGAACTGACCCATTTGAAGCTTACTGCTTTCTCCTAATTCGGCAGGCTTCAGCCCCGTAGCATTGATTTTTACTACAGCGAGGTCTGTTTCCGGATCACGACCTATTAGCTTTGCGTTATACGCCTTGCCATTTTTGAGAGTGACAGTAATCTTCTCAGCGCCTTCGATTACATGGTTGTTGGTAACGATGTAGCCGTTTTTGTTAATGATGACGCCACTACCCGCACCTTGCTTAACGAAGTTGTTGAGCCATCCATCTCTTGCGACTGACTCAGTGCGAATTTCAACCACTGATGGTGAATTTTTTGCTATTATCTCTTCGGCAGAAATAGCACTTTTACTGCTTTTTGCTATCGAATAAGTGGTTGGTGTAACACTTTCATTACCAAATCCTGCATCGTTAAGCTTTGGTATCAATATGCCGTTTATGAGTGAGGTTAATACTGCCGTTAGAATCATCGCTATGATAAGCCAAATTGTGAATGCACGCTTAGAGATATATTTCTTGTTACTGAAGCCTAGAGCAGCAGCGTCGCTGTTAACTTGCTCATCTTCGTCATAATTGTAAGCTGCATCATTTGCATTTATTTCCTCAAAATCAACATCCTGATATTCGGGATTGTTGGAATCATTGTAGTAATCGTCATTATAGTCGTTAAATTCTCTCATTTAGTACCTCCATGTTAAATAGATTTTTGTATGATGTAGAATTTTATCATGAGATTTGTCAATAATCAAGTGACTAACTAGCGAGATGAAGACCGACCTTCGCCCAGAGCAGTATACACTTACAGCAATAATCAAGTGATACTGAGTTGAAAGTTTGAAGTGTAAAACTGTATAATTTTGTCAGGATTGAACTATATAATCTTTTCGGATTGAAGTGGATAATCTTTTCGGATTTCTATTCTTTTTTGCCATTTTGTGGTACAATATGTATTTGGGGATTTAGATTTAAATACAGAGATTTTTAAGGAGGATATTTTTGACTATGGACGATCGGGGACTGGCTATACCAGTTATTCTGATTATAATATTTTTACTTTTTTCAGCCTTTTTTTCAGCTACAGAGACGGCTTTTACTTCACTAAACAGAGTTAGACTTAAAAATAGGGCAAATGATGGTGATAAGAGGGCGAAAGAAACCCTTGAACTTTCACTTGATTATAACAAGCTACTTTCCACCATATTAATTGGGAATAATATTGTAAATATCGCATTAACAGCAACAGCAACGCTTCTTTTCATTAGGCTATACGGGTCTTATGGACCTACAATATCGACAGTTGTAACGACGGTTATAGTTTTGGTTTTCGGAGAAATTTCTCCGAAAAATCTAGCTAAAGAGTCGTCTGAAAAATTTGCAATGTTCGCAACACCGGCTACACGGTTTTTTATGGTTTTGTTTGCACCTCTAAATTGGCTTTTCGGTCAGCTTAAAGTCTTATTATCAAAGCTTTTTAAAATTTCATCTGATGATGGTATTACGGAAGAAGAAATCTTGACAATGGTTGAAGAGGCTGAAACTGAAGGTAGAATTGAAGCAGATCAGAGTGAGCTCATTCAGAATGCTATTGAGTTTAACGAGCTTGAAGCATGGGATGTGATAACTCCTAGGGTTGATATAGTTGCGATAGATGTTGAGTCAACAAAGAAGGAAACTGCCAAAATATTTGCTGAGACAGGGTTTTCGAGGGTTCCTGTATATGATGGTGATCTGGATAGGATTTTAGGCATACTTAACCAAAAGGATTTCCATAATTACGTAGATGGTTCAAAGGAAACAATTTCAGACTACATCAAACCTGTAATTTACGTAGCAGGTTCGATGAAAGCGGCTGTTTTGCTCAAGCGGCTCCAAGTCAATAAGTCGCATATGGCTATAATTGTCGATGAATATGGCGGAACTGCAGGGCTTGTAACGATGGAGGACATCATAGAGGAACTGATTGGGGACATATATGATGAATACGACGAAGAAGAATCATCAGATATAATCCAGTTGCAAGATGGAAGCTATAGAGTTATGTGCAGTGCAAATGTCGAGAAGATGTTTGATTATTTTGATGAAGAACTCGAGCTTGATGTCAATACGGTCAACGGATGGGTAGTCCTACAGCTTGACAATTTACCAAAGTCTGGGGATTCATTTGTATATGAAACCGATGATAAAATCTTTAGAGGCAAGGTAACTAAGGCGGACGAGAAGAAAGCCATAGAAATTAATTTAAGGGTTGAAAACAAAGAAATTGATGAATAGGGATTATATTTAGACAAATAAAGGTCGTATTTATGAATATCGAAATTGCCCTGATGACAAAAATATATTTTGTAGATACAAGGAGAAGTGAATGGGAATATTAGGAAAGATTTTTATCGATTTTAATGAGCGTGAGGTTAAAAAACTTGAGAAGATTGCTGACAAGGTGATGGCTCTTGACGAGGAAATGCAGGCACTATCAGATGATGAGCTTAAGGGGAAAACTCAAGAATTTAAGGATAGGTTGAATAATGGGGAAACTCTTGACGACATACTCGTTGAGGCATTTGCGGTATGCAGAGAGGGTGCTTATAGAAGCCTCGGCATGAAGCATTTTAGAGTACAGGTCATTGGTGGTCTTGCATTGCATCAGGGTAGAATTGCGGAGATGAAAACAGGTGAGGGTAAAACGCTTGTTGCCACCTTAGCCGCCTATCTGAATGCGCTTGAGGGCAAGGGTGTTCATGTTATTACTGTCAACGATTACCTCGCTAAGCGTGACGCAGAATGGATGGGCAAGTTATATAGCTTTCTTGGTCTGACTGTAGGATGTGTAATACATGACATTGATCCTGACGAGAGAAAAAAGGCTTATCAGGCAGATATAACCTATGGTACTAACAATGAATTTGGATTTGATTATCTTAGAGATAACATGGTTATTTATCGTGAGGATATGGTTCAAAGAGACCTCAACTATGCAATCATAGACGAGGTCGACTCCATTTTGATAGATGAAGCGAGAACTCCGCTGATAATATCTGGACAGGGAGATGAATCGAGTGAAATGTATATCAGAGCCGATTCTTTTGTCAAGGGTCTTAAGAGGGATGATGACTATACTCTCGAGGAAAAAGATAAGCAGGTATCATTGACTGATGAGGGCGTTGTTAAAGCTGAAAACTATTTTGGGATAGAAAACTTCGGAGACCCTGAGAACATGGAAATAAACCACCACGTATTGCAGGCTTTAAAGGCATATACTATCATGGAAAGGGACATCGATTACATCGTTAAGGACGGTGAAGTAGTAATCGTAGACGAGTTCACTGGGCGTTTGATGTTTGGAAGACGATTCAGCAATGGACTTCATCAGGCAATCGAGGCGAAGGAAAGAGTCAGCGTACAGAGCGAATCAAAGACTCTCGCAACTATAACGCTGCAGAACTATTTTAGATCCTATCAAAAGCTTGCAGGAATGACTGGTACTGCTAAGACTGAGGAAGATGAATTTAGAGAAATTTACAACATGGACGTTGTAACCATACCAACAAATAAGCCAATTATGAGGACAGACCTTGACGACTCTGTTTACAGTACTGAGGCTGCAAAATTCAAGGCTATTGCAAATAGAGTTGCGGAAATACATTCTACGGGTCAGCCTGTGCTTGTTGGTACAATTTCGATTGAGAAATCCGAGCTATTGAGCAAGCTTTTAAATAAAAAAGGAATCAAGCATAACGTTCTAAATGCTAAGCAGCATGAGCGAGAGGCAGAAATTATCGCGGAGGCTGGTAGAGAAGGAACGGTTACAATTGCCACCAATATGGCAGGTAGAGGAACAGACATATTACTCGGTGGAAATCCAGAGTTCGAGGCCAAGAAGGCTATGAAAAAAGATGGCTATACCGATGAAGTAATCTCTTTTGCAACAGGCTTTACAAAGACCGATAACAAGGAACTGAATGATGCAAGGGATAAATTTAATAACTATCTTAATGAGTTTAAGCTTGAGAGAGAGCCAGAGCATCAGAGAGTGGTTGACTTAGGAGGACTTGTAATCATCGGTACCGAAAGACACGAGTCAAGGCGTATTGACAATCAGCTAAGAGGTCGTGCTGGACGTCAAGGGGACCCAGGGCAGACACAGTTTTTCATATCACTTGAAGACGAGCTGATGAGACTCTTCGGCGGAGAAAGAATGCAGTCAATTGTCGATAGGGTTGGGCTTGATGACGAAGCAATTGAAGCAAAGATGCTTTCAAGGTCAATAGAGGGCGCACAGAAAAAAGTTGAAACTAAGAACTTCGGAATAAGAAAATACGTTCTGCAATATGATAATGTTATGAACAAGCAAAGACAAATCATATACGATCAGAGACGCAGGGTTCTTTTTGATGAAGAGATGAAGGAAGCAATTCTCGACATGGCGCATGAACTGATTGACGAGATAGCAACGCCTATAACACTGGAATCCAAATTCCCAGAGGAGTGGGATCTTAAGACTCTTGAGAAGAACCTTCTCAGAATTACCGAAAAATTTGCAGGCAGTGTAGACTTCACCTCAGAAGAGATAGACGAGCTTGATGCCGAAGGACTTAAAGAATATCTTTATAATGAGTTCGACAAAATATACAACGAAAAGGAAGAAGAAATTGGCATCGAGAAAATGCGTGCTGTAGAGAGAATGATTCTACTCAGGGTTGTAGACAATATGTGGATGGATCATATAGATGCCATGGACCAGCTTAGGACTGGCATAGGTCTTCGCGGTATAGGTCAGCAGGATCCAGCTGCTGCGTACTCACATGAGGGGTTCGATATGTTTGAACAGATGATTGCAGAAATTCGCGAACAAACTGTTAAATTCTGTTGTAATGTAAGCCTGCAGACTGAATCAGAGAGAAAATCTGCCGTAAGAGAAAGCCATGAAGTGAAGAAAGATTATGTGGATGATGATGTTGAAGATGGCGAAGAAACAAAACAGATGCCTATCAGAAGGGATGCCCCTAAGATAGGTCGAAATGATCCTTGTCCTTGTGGCTCCGGCAAAAAATATAAGAATTGCCATGGAAAAAATAAATAATTTACACTGATAAAATCTACCATTAAGATGAAAAATGTGTAAAAAAACTAGAATAATATTTTGATGACAAGGGGTGCTCGGCACCCCTTAAGGTTTAAATATAAGAAGTTAAAGGAAGTTAATAAATAAGGAGATTCAATGAACTCAGTTGATTTGGTTCAGTTAGATGATGTCAAACAGCATATTCCAGAGCTTTCGTCCAAGATGAAAGAGGTTTGCCAATTTCTCAATCCTGATGAAAAAAAACAAAGGATTAAGGAGCTTGCAGATGAAACCCTTAAGGAAGGCTTCTGGGATGACCAAGAGAAGGCTCAAAGCATTCTGAAAGAAAAAACCTCTCTGGAAAGCAAAGTATCTGAGTACGAAAAAGCAAAATTAGAACTTGAAGATTTACCGGAGCTTATTGATATGACAGTTGAACTTGGTGAAGAAGACGCGGTGAAATCAATAGTCGAGAGCTACCAAAAAATAAACGATGCGATAGAAAAATTGACACTCGAAACACTTCTTGATGGCGAATATGACTCAAACAATGCTATTTTGTCGATTCATGCAGGTACAGGAGGGGTCGATGCAATGGACTGGGCCTCAATGCTTTTGAGAATGTATCTGAGATGGGCAGAGGACAATGGCTTTAAGACAACGATTGTCGATTATCAGGACGACACCGAGGCAGGCATCAAAAGTGCGACAGTCATCGTAGAGGGTGAGAACGCATATGGATATTTGAAAAATGAAAAGGGTACCCACAGACTTGTCAGGATTTCTCCATTTAATGCTGCTGGAAAAAGGCAGACAAGCTTTGCAGCGGTTATCGTTATGCCGGAAATCGACAATGATGTTGATATTGAAATTTCACCTGACGACATAAGGGTTGATACATTTAGAAGTAGCGGAGCTGGTGGACAGCATGTAAATAAGACGGATTCAGCTATCAGGATTACACACATACCTACGAATATAGTTGCATCGTGTCAGAATGAGAGGAGCCAGCACCAAAATAGAGATATGGCGATGAGGATTCTAAAATCGAGACTTGCCGAGCTGGCGCATGAGCAGCACAAGGAAGATATGAGGGAGCTTCAAGGCGATTTCAATCTTATCACATGGGGAAGCCAAATAAGGTCATATGTTTTTCAGCCATATACCATGGTTAAAGACCATAGAACGGGTGCTGAAGTCGGTAATATTTCAAAGGTAATGGATGGCGACCTCAATTATTTTATCAGGGAAAAATTAAAGCAGAAGGAGGCATAGCAGAATGCAGCAGATAATAGAAATTCTTGCAAAAGAATTTAGCTTGAGCGTAGCTCAGGTCGAAAAGACGGTGAATCTTATAGACGAGGGCAATACAATTCCATTTATTGCAAGGTATAGAAAAGAAGTAACGGGTGGACTTTCGGATAATGTGTTAAGAGATATGGACGAAAGACTTAAGTATCTGAGGAATCTTGAGGAACGAAAGGATGAGGTTATCAGGCTGATTGATGAGCAGGGCAAGCTTACGGATGAACTCAGGAAGGATATTGAGGATGCAACGGTTCTGCAGAGGGTTGAGGATTTATATAAACCATATAAAAAGAAAAAAGCTACGAGAGCATCTAAAGCTAGGGAAAAGGGACTAGCTCCTTTGGCTGATATAATTCGAGCGCAAAGTCCACAGGATAAGAGTCTTGAGGAGATAACAAAACCATTTATCGACCCAGAGAAAGAAGTAAATACGCATGATGAGGCTGTTCAGGGAGCGAGTGATATTATTGCGGAGGAAATTTCAGAGGATGCGGATTTGATTGAAAAGCTTCGTGAAATGACATACGAAGCGGCTGTTTTGTGCACTGAAGCAGTTGATTCTGAGGAAAAATCCGTTTATGACATGTATTACGATCGCTCTGAAAGGGTTAAGGATGTACCGAATCACAGGATTCTTGCGATAAACCGCGGAGAAAAAGATAAAAAGCTCAAGGTCAAGCTTCAAATGGATGAGGAGCAGGTTGCATTTGAGATTGGAAAAGCTTATATCAACAAGGAGCCGAATATTTATACAGAGCTTATGGATGCAGTGGTTAGGGATAGCTATAAAAGGCTGATTGCACCGTCTGTTGAAAGGGAGATAAGAAATACTTTGACGGAAAGAGCTGAAAAGGACGCTGTTAAGGTCTTTGCTAAAAACACCGAAAAACTTTTGATGGCTGCACCTGTAAAGGGCAAGAAAATTATAAGCATCGACCCCGGCTATAGAACCGGATGCAAGGTTGCTGTGCTCGGAAAGACGGGTAAGTTACTTGCGTACACGACGATATACCCTACAAAGCCGAAGAGTGATATTGCGGGTACGGAGAGAGTTCTGAAAAAGATAATAGATAAATTTGGCATCGACATTATCGTAATAGGAAATGGTACAGCCTCAAGGGAAACAGAGGAGGTTGTTGCGGACTTCCTTTCCAAGAATGATTACAACATTCAGTACACGATAGTGAATGAAGCGGGGGCGTCTGTGTATTCTGCCTCTAAGCTTGCAGCCGAGGAATATCCTGACCTTGATGTTACGACAAGAGGTGCGATGTCACTTGGCAGGCGATTGCAGGACCCGCTTGCAGAGCTTGTTAAGATCGATCCGAAGCACATAGGCGTTGGACAGTATCAGCACGACATAAACCAGAATTTGCTCGACGGAGCGTTGCTTAATGTAGTCGAGGACTGCGTTAACAGGGTCGGAGTGGATTTGAACACAGCGTCACCATCTCTGCTTTCATATATTGCTGGGATTAATATGGGAATTGCAAAGAATATTGTTGCTCAGAGAGAAGAGGAGGGAGCTTTCAAGAACAGAAAACAGCTTCTCAAGGTTAAAAAACTTGGTGCAAAGACGTATGAACAGTGTGCAGGATTTATGAGAATTTCAGGTGGAGATGAGCCGTTAGATTCAACCTCGGTACATCCAGAGAGTTATAAGGCATGTGACAAGCTGCTCGGTATTTTGGGAATCGACAAAACATCGGTTACGAAGGGTGGTGTGCAAGGTATTGACGATATGATTTTGTCATTGACTGGCGTAAATACAATGGAAAAAGCGGTTGCAAAACTGTCGCCTGAGCTTGAAATAGGAGAAATGACTTTAAGTGATATCATTTCTGAACTAAAAAAACCCGCTCGAGATCCTAGAGACAGTGCACCACCTGTGATATTCAGAAAAGACGTTACAAGCTTTGAAGATTTGAAGACAGGAATGATACTTGATGGAACGGTAAGAAACGTAGTCGATTTTGGAGCTTTTGTTGACATTGGTGTCAAACAGGACGGACTTGTACATGTTTCAGAGTTTTCGGAACAATTTGTTAAAAATCCACTTGAAGTTGTTTCGGTTGGCGATAACGTAAAAGTCAAGATAATCGAAATCGACCGTGAGAAAAACAACATTGCTCTGTCAATGAAGGGCCTAAACAAACTTGCAATAAGTGCGGATTCTAGAACTAGGGGCACAAAAAATCAAAAGGGAAAAGGACGAGCAGATAGAAATCGAAATAATGACAATGTAAGGCAAGAAGTTCCTAAGGATGGAGCAAGACTGAAAAGCTTAAAGGACTTGAAAAAAGCCATGAGGAGAGGATAAGCATAATGAACAAAACAACATTTTTGTTTGACTTTGACGGGACCTTAGCAGATACCAACAAAACAGTAATTAATTCATGGCATCATACTTTTAATTATGTTCATGGAGCTTTAGGGGATGAGGACTGGATAATAAGCACATTCGGAGAACCGCTTTGGGTTTCAATGGAAAAAGCCTTTCCCGGCATGGATATTGATGAGCTGATAGGCATATATCGCTCCTATCAAGAAAAACATTTCAAAGAAGAAACAAAGGCTTTCCCTGGCATGGTTGATGTAATTAAGGAGCTTAAATCGAGAGGCAAAAAGATTGGCATTATAACATCTAGGCTTAGGAATACTACCAAGGAAGGATTAGAGGCATTTGGAATAATGGATTGCATTGACGCGATGGTTTGTGCTGGCGACACAAGTGAACATAAACCGCATCCCGAGCCTGTACTTCTTGGCCTTAAAAAACTTGGAGCAAAGGCTTCTGAAGCTGTTATGATTGGTGATTCAAGCTTTGATATTATATGTGCAAATCGTGCAGGGGTAACATCTGCCCTTGTGGATTGGGCAATAGCTGCCAAATATAGCAAAGATGATATTAACTTATCTCAGAATGGGCATGAGGAAGAGTATCCTGATATTTTAATCCAATCCCCCTCTGAAATCCTGAATTTGGGATAGTTTTATGGTGGAAAAAATGATAAATGTGTTCTATGGCAGAGAAAATCTCAATAAAGAAGAGTTCATTTATAATCGAATTTTTGAGAAAAATAAGAGAAGCATTGTTATCGTTCCAGATCAATATGGACTGGAAGCCGAAAAGGCTGCCTTAAAATATGCTAGAGAATATAGGGATGCTCAATGGATAGAGAAAAAAAGCCAGAATATGCTCTCTTCGCAAATCTCACTGATTAATGTCGAAATTAAAACTTTTTCGAGGCTGATGCATGATGTATTTAATGAGCTTGGCGGTCTAAACACAATTTATGTTGATCGCGTCGGCAGAGAAATTATTTTGTCGAAGGTGCTTCGAGAACTCGATTACAAAAAGATGCATGTGTTTGCCAATCAGATAAGGAAGCCTGGGTTTGCAAAGGTAATTGGAGATTTTATATCGCAGGTTAAGCTTGAAAATCTCTCTCCTAATGATATAGCTAAGATGGCTGAGCTTTCGAGGGATGAAATCGAACTCTATGGGAAGCTCGCAGATTTAGCTGTGATATTCGAAGCGTACGAAAAGGCCCTTAAGGGGACCTTCAGTGATAATGAGGATAGATATAACGGATTTATAAACAAAATAGAGGCATCAAAATATCTTTCGTCTGTGGATTTCTGGTTTTACGGCTTTGATAGCTTCACGGGTAAGGCATATAAGATAATCGAAGGTCTCGCCAACAAAGCTAAGAATTCTAAGGACGGATCAACCCTTAATTTTGTGATAAATTACGACGGTGGCAAGAGAGAACATTTATTTAAAGCTGGACAGATAATCATTTCAAGGCTAGAACGGATTCAGGGGATTGATTCAAACAGGGATATTCGCATATCCCAAATAGGCGATGAATATGGAATACAAAAGGCTGATGATTTAAAACACCTTGAAGAAAATCTATATAAGCTAAGTCCTGACCAATTTAACGGTAAGAGGGAGAATATAAGGATAATAAAAGCGCAAAATGCTTACTACGAGGCTGAAGCCTGTGCGGCACACATAAGAAAACTCCTCAGAGAAAGAAATTTCAGAAAAAGGGACATAGCAATATTGTGCAATGACGGAGATAGTAGGATTTCAATATTGAAACGTATTTTGCAGGACTATGACATTGAACTTTTTGTTGATTCCAGAAAGCCTATTTCTAAGGAACCATTTGTACGATATCTTATCTCAGCTTTTGACGTAATTGGGAAAAAATATTCCACGTACTATGTTATCAATTTTATCAAAAATCCATTTTCGACTGTATTTCATGACGATTTAGCTGTTGAAAAGCTCGACGCTTATGCTAGAAGACATAAAATACGGGGGAACATGTGGAAAAAGGATTTTATTTATTTTGAATCCACGTTGCCAAGGAAACAACAAAATAGCGAATCCATAGACAATGAAAAACGCAAAACTATTGCAGAGATAAATAATCTCAGAAAGAAAGCGATTGAGCCATTATTACAGCTAGAAAACATAGTGAATATAAGCAGAAAGAATAAGGATACCGTCAGAGATTTTGCCGGCAAATATTTTGCTTATATAAAAGAAATTGCAATCTTAAAAAATCTTGAAAACGATGTATTGTGGAAGTCAATTGTTTCTACACTAGACCAAATCGTAGAATTGATTGGGGATGAAAGGTTTGAACTTGACGTATTCCGGGAAGCGTTTTTTACGGGTCTGGAAGCGGTAACAGTAGGTAATACGCCGCCATCTGTTGACGATTTACTCGTTGGATCAACGCAAAGAACAAGAACTGGACCAATCAAGTCACTTGTTGTCCTAGGGATGAATGAGGGGCTTATACCTAAGCAAAACGAGCAAGAGAGCTTGATAACAAAATACGAACTGTCACTTGTTGAGAAACAAAATAGTGATTCTGAAGATACTGATTCTATTTTCTCTGGATTGATTGCAAAGACTGAGAACTTAGATAGAGAAGAAAGACTGGCTATTTATAGAAACTTCTCAAAGCCTACCGAAGATATTTGGATAAGCTTCATATCTAACAATCTAAAAGGAGAAGAGCAGTTACCTTCTGAACTTATTGATGACTTTAATAAAATGTTTGGTGAAAAAACTGATGACAAATCTATGTTCACAAGCATTGTGGAGAAATCACCTGTTTCGAAGAAGGATTATATTGTTGAGAGCCCTCAAGGAGCTTTAACAAATTTAGCAAGATTCTATTCTCTAAACAATTCAGAGAATATTACACCAGAACTAGCCGCAGGTGAAGTGTGGATTGAAGAATTCAAGAATTATAGGGATGCTAATGCTATCAACATGAAATTAGGTGCATTAGATATTTTGAAAAATGTCAGAGATTACGAATATGTAGAAGAGCCACTATCTCGGGATTTGATAACAAAGCTGTATTCATCTGATAGGTATAAGAATGAGAACGAAGCAATAGAAAAACTTGGCTCAGAAGAAAAATCTAGTTCAGATGAAAAATTCGGCTCAGACGAAAAATATGGCTCAGATGAAAAATCTGATTCAAATGTCATCGGTAAGACAGCTGATGCTCCGTTAAGACTATCGCCATCCAAATTAGAGCAGTTTAGCCGTTGCCCGTACAAATATTTTGTTAATTTCGGATTAAAACCTGCAAGTAATGAGCCGATAGAATACAAAAACACAGACATTGGAACCTTTATGCATGATGTTATGGAGAAGTTTTGCCTTTGGGCAGATGACGGAAACAAGTGGGTAGAGCTTAAATCCGAAGATGTTCATGCAAAGATTGATGAGTTTGTTGATGATTTTTCTGAGAGAAATCTCAGTCTGTTATTTCCCCAGACTGGCCAGGAAAGATATATAACTGAGCGAGTGAGAGGCGTCGTGAGAAGGGCGGCAGATACGCTTCATTCTTTCCGCAAGACGGGGAATATAGACCATAGCGAGTATGAGAAGGGCTTCAAGTATCAAATCTATGGGACGGACGAAAAGCCTGCTGCTACAATTCATGGGTTTGTGGACAGAATTGATTATATGAATGTTAATGAGGAGCAGATTTTTACAATAATAGATTACAAAACTGGTGAAAAAAGCTTTAAGGGCAAGTACATTGAGGGTGGATATGATCTACAGCTATTCATCTATGTGGCTGCAATTGAAGCTGAAGCAGATGAGAAAAACGGCGATTCCGGCAATTTGAAAGCTATGGGCGCGTTCTACATAAACTTAAATGATGAAAATAGGAATAATCGCGATGGTGAATTCAAGATGAATGGCGCTGTGGTTGAGGAAATCGGCGAAATAATAGGAAAGAACTATGCAAAGCTAATTTCAAGAGCAAAAGACAAGTCATATCCTGCGGCGAGCATGAGCAAGGAAGAATTCGATAAGTACAAAACAGATGTGGCTCACCAGGTAACAGAACTATGTCACTCAATAATGGAAGGTGATGTTGCAATAAGGCCGCTTAAGATAGATGCAGAGGCAGACGCATGCAAGTATTGTGAGTTTGGAGATATATGCAGGTACAGCAGTTATTACAACAAGGTTTTAGTAGGGTAGCTTCTGATAGATATTGCATATTTAAGGATTTCTGATTAAACATTTTAAAAGTTCCGATTGAGATATTGTTAGAAGTTAGGAGTTCCGATTAAGCTATAATCTTGACAATGCCAGGCGGAACACTTAAAATGTAAAAGAAGGTGCTTCCGTAGCTCAGTTGGTAGAGCAGCTCATTCGTAACGAGCAGGTCGCTGGTTCAAGCCCGGTCGGGAGCTCCATTTTTATCTTTTTAATCCTAATACACATTATACTTTTGAAGAATTTAATTTAAAAATTTGATTTAAGAATTTGATTTGGAGGATGAATATGAACAATATTCCTACACCGCATATTACAGCCGGAATGGATGACTTTGCTGATACAGTACTGATGCCAGGGGATCCGCTTAGGGCGAAATTTATAGCAGATACATTCCTTGAGGATGCTGTTCTTGTAAATAACGTCAGAGGTGTGAACGGGCATACAGGATTTTATAAGGGTAAGAGAGTTTCAGTTATGGCTTCTGGAATGGGAATGCCATCTATGGGCATATATTCGCACGAATTATTTAATTTTTATGATGTAAAGAATATTATACGAATAGGTTCTGCAGGTGGGATCGGCGAGAATGTTAAACTCAGGGATATAGTCCTTGGCTCAGGTGCGTGTACCAACTCAAACTATGCAAAACAGTATGGCATACCAGGAACATTTGCTCCGATTGCAAGCTTTGATCTTTTGAAAAAAGCAGAAGCGAAGGCTACAGAAATGGGGATAAACGTTCACGTTGGCAATGTTTATTCGTCTGATACATTTTACGATGCAGGCCGTCCTTTAGGACAGTGGAAAGACATGGGTGTTTTGGCTGTGGAGATGGAAGCAGCAGCCTTGTATATGGAAGCAGCAAGAGCAGGTAAAAATGCTTTGTGTATATGTACTATCTCAGACAACCCTTTCACGGGCGAAGGGTGTTCAGCAGCTGAAAGGCAGAATACATTTACTCAGATGATGGAAATTGCTCTTGAAATTGCTTAATTTCATAATAAGTATTTTGTTATAAATTAATATGAAATAATTTGGATTCTACCGTTTCTGCCAATGGGTGAGAATCCATTTTTGCTATTTGTCTATAGAGCCAGACAGAGAAAGGAATGCATGAATAGTCAAGATAAACCGCTTATAATACTCGCTTCTGCATCGCCTAGAAGAGTTGAAATTTTAAAGAATCATGGTATTAAGCCGATTGTCATGCCATCAAATGCGAAGGAAATTTTGCCATCTGATCTTGCTATAACCAATCTTCCGGAGGATGAGCAGGAGGAAGTTGACAGGAGAGCCGTGGAGTATTTGGCAGAGCTTAAGGTCAAGAATGTAGCAGATTTAATAATTTCAAAAGGCGATGAATTTCAATCAGAGCAAATAATAATCATTGGGGCAGACACAATGGTATTCAAGGGAGAAAAGTTAGGAAAACCTAAAGATAAGGATGATGCCTACAGAATGATAGATTTGCTACAGGGTGATAGACATAAAGTAATCACAGGAGTTGCAATGCTCAGGCTTGATTTTAATGATGCTTCGAAAAAGCTTGAAATAAATAGTAAAGATGTTTTCTGCTGTGAAACGATAGTAAGCTGCTATAAGATGGCGGAAGAAGAAATAAATGAATATGTAAATATGGATGAACCATACGACAAAGCAGGCGCTTATGCCATCCAAGGCTATTTTCAAAAATACATCGAAAAATACGAAGGCGACTTTGAGAATGTGATGGGATTACCATATTTTATGATTGAGGATAAGCTAAAGGGATGCAATAAATAGTCACAAAATATCCTAATAGAAACGATGATGTGAATACTTATAGCTAAAAGGACAGGTGATAGAATGAATAACAAAAAATATGAGGGAGTGTTATACCCAACAAGAGATGTCTCAGATATCAAGGAAATGCTTAGGGTTTCATCGAGATTGCACAAAAATAAGGCGGCATATCTTGTTAAAGATATTCCAGGCACTGATTTCAGGCCGATTACATTTGGTCAGCTCAGGGAAGATGTGGACGCTCTAGGGACGAAATTTCTTGACATGGGTCTTAAAGGCAAGAAAATTGCCATAATAGGAAATGCGAGATATAACTGGCTTTTAACATATTTTGCTGTAATCTGTGGCGTCGGAATTATAGTGCCTCTCGATAGAAATTTGCCACCTAATGAAATCGTTAACCTTGTTAAGAGAGCAGACGCTTCTGCGATTGTGTTTGACAAGAGTACCCAAAAAAGAATAATGGACCTGATTGATGGCGATAATATTGGTATAGAGTACTTTATTTCAATGAGCGCAGAAGAAGATCAGCAAACTGAGCATAATACGATATATTCTATTAACAATCTAGTTAGTGATGGAAAAGTTCTTGTTCGAGATGGAGAGCGAGAGTATGTTGACATGGATGTAAATCCAGATATTATGTCAGTTCTGCTCTTTACTTCAGGCACTACAGGAGCTTCAAAGGGTGTTATGCTTTCTCATAAGAATTTATTAGGCAATGTAGTCAATATGTCGAAATTTGTATCTGTCCCTGACGACAAAATTGTTTTGTCGATATTGCCGGTACACCACGTGTATGAAATGACGTGCACATATTTGACATGCCTGTATCAAGGCGCTACGGTTGCCATTTCTGAAGGCTTTAAATATATTCAGAAGAACCTGTCGGAGCTTAATGCGTCTATTATTCTCGGTGTTCCTCTGATATTTGAGAAGATGCATAGATCGATTTTCAGAAAGGCTGAGGGTAGGGGAGATGCCGAGAGACTTAGAAAGGCTATTGATCTTTCAAGAAAGATGGGGCTTTATAAGAACAAAAGAGTGATCCAAAGGATGTTTAAGCCTATTCATCAGATGCTCGGCAATAATATTCACCTTCTAATTGCGGGCGGCGCAGCATCAGATCCTAAGATTATCGAGGATTTTGAGGCTATGGGATTGCCTATGATTCAAGGCTATGGAATGACAGAGTGCTCACCTATTATTGCCGTAAATCAGGATAGATATAGCAAGGCGGAATCTGTAGGCAAACCGCTTCCAAAGCATAAGGTACGGATTGTTGAGGAAGATGAATTTGGTGTGGGTGAAATTATCGTCAGAGGACCGTCAGTGATGCTTGGATATTATGAAGATGAGGAAGAAACCGAAAAAGTCCTAAGAAACGGATGGCTATATACAGGCGATTATGGATATTTTGATGATGAGGGATTCCTATACATAACAGGTAGAAAGAAAAATGTAATTGTAACAAAGGGTGGTAAAAATATTTTTCCTGAAGAAGTTGAGCAACTGATACACGAGAATAAGCTGGTTGAAGAAGTTATAGTTCACGGCGTTGAAGATGAGAGAATAGGCAATGTTGCGATTACAGCAGATATATATCCAAACTATGAGCTCCTTGAGGAAACACAGGGAGAGCTAACTGAAAGTGAAATTTATCATCTGTTTAAGGAGTATATGGACACTATAAATGGCATGATGCCACCATATAAGCACATTAGGAGAATTAATATAAGAAAGACGCCTTTTGAAAAAACTACATCGGGGAAGATAAAGAGGTTCAAGGCTGGTGTGAATTCAAACAGCGGGGACGGAGAATCCTTTGACTATATGAAGACCAAGAAAAGAGCTGAGAATCGAGCACTTGAAAAGATAAGGCAGATTCAAATAAATAATGATCCTGTGGTTCGCTATAGGGATTCAAGACCTGTAGTAAATCTAAAGTCTATGATTGAATCAAGCGTTGCAAAGCATGGAGATAATGTTGCATTGATGCAGAAGTTTGATGAATCTCAGCTTTACGGAGAATTAACATACAAAGATATGATGGCGCACATCAATGGTCTTGGGACGGCACTTATTAACCGCGGCCTCAAGGGAGAGAAGATTGCAATAATCGGAGAGAATTGCTACCAGTGGATAGTAACATTTTTGGCAGTCGCCTCTGGTGCAGGAGTGATAGTACCTGTAGATAGATCTCTCGACTCCGAGCAAATTACAGAAACATTGAAGAAAGCTGATGTTAAAGCTTTGATTGTTCAAGATAAATACGTTGAAAAAATCTCAACAGAAAATGAACTGTGGGAGGTTATACCTTTTGAAAAATACAACATGGAGGGCGACGCATTTTCCAAAGTAGTTAAGGAGGGAATGAATCAACTTGCTAAGGGGGATCGTCAATATATAGATGCCCGCATAGATTCATCGGAGCCTGCTGTTTTGTTGCGGATTGATTCTGAGTATGATGATAGCTTCAAGCTTGTAATTCTATCACAAGGCAACCTGATGGATAATATTATGTCAGCACCGACAATCGTAAAGGTTAACCAGTGGGATGTTTTCTTTTCCATGCTGCCGCTTCATTTGGCATATGAGATAACTTGTGGATTTTTGATACCACTATACAAGGGTGCCGCTATTGCGTTTGGCGACAATCCTTCTGACCCGAATGAACTAAGAAATAATATGCAGGATGTTAAGCCTACAGTTATCATCGCGATGCCGTCAATAATTGAGAGCATGAGGAGAAGGCTGATTAAGGAAGCCGTGAGAAATAGCAACGAAGTTAAACTGAAAAGATACATGTATGCCAACAAGTATTTTAAACGAGTTGGGCTAAGTCTTCCGAATAAATTTGAAACTGAAATGAAGCAATACTTTGGCGGAAATCTCAGACTAATTGTATCTGGTGGTGGAAATTTAAATGATGACTCGCTCGAATTTCTGCAAAACATGGGGATTTTGACCATACAGGGCTTCGGTGTTCCGGAGTGCTCCCCTATTATTGCTATCAATCCAGACGTTGAGAAAGATATAAAGAATAATTCGGTAGGACATATTTTACCGGGCTACAGTGTTGCTATAAGAAACAAGGACGAAGACGGATATGGCGAAATATGGGTTAGCAGCGACTCTGTGATGCAGGGATATTATAAAGACGAAAAGTCAACAGCAGACGTACTTGTTTCTGGATGGTTCAATACAGGTCATATTGGTATGCTTGATGTGAATGACTTCCTATATGTAAGAGGAAATTTACAAAACACGATTAGAATGGCAGGAAAGGAAATTTACCCAGAGGAGATTGAGGCACGAATCAACAGCCTTCAGTGCATTAAGGAGTCGATGGTTTGGGATGAAGCTTCATATATAGATGAGGAGATCTCGGAAGAAACTGCTTATGGTCAAAACAGCAATAAACATGCACATAATCTAAACAAAATAATTGCAACTGTTGTAATGGACAACCTTGAAGTAAAAGAGATGATAGGAGATAATCCAACAAAAGAGCAGCTTCACGAACTCGTTTGGGATGGTATCGACAAAATAAATGAAAATATGCGTAGTGAAGCGCGAATCAGAAAAATAATAATAAGAGAAGAACCCCTTGCCAGAACTTCGGCAAAACATCTCATTAGAGTAGGAAATGTAAATAAGGAGGGCAATGAGTGAATCAGAGATATCCTAGACTAGAAATAAATCTTTCAGCACTTAGGCACAATGTTAAAGAAATTGTCAATGCATGTGCTGAGCAGGGAGTAGCCGTTACAGGGGTCGTAAAGGGTGTGACTGGAATACCAGAGGTTACCGAAGTGTTTGCAGATGCTGGCGTAGAAATAATCGGTTCGTCTAGGCTTGAACAACTAAGGGACGCGAAAGACCACGGCGTAGAAAAACCTTTAATGATGCTCAGAGTGCCGATGCTAAGCGAGATAGAAGAGGTCGTTTCTCTGTGTGACTACAGCCTGAACAGCGAAATTTCTGTGCTTGAGGCATTGAATGAGGAGGCAGCAAAACAATCAAAGAAGCATTCAGTGGTGATGATGGTGGACCTCGGTGATTTGCGCGAGGGATTTTGGGACAAAAACGAATTCATTGAAGCTGTACTAAAAGTTGAAAATGAAATGGATTCTCTATATCTTGCCGGCATAGGTACAAATGTTGGTTGCTATGGCTCCATTCTTCCGACTGTGGAAAAACTCGAAGAATTGGTAGCGCTTGCAAATATTATCGAGAATAAGATTGGAAGAAGATTAGATATTGTTTCGGGCGGAGCGACCTCTTCTCTTATGAGAATTATCGACAAGGATATTCCAAAAGGCATCAACTCACTGCGAGTAGGGGAGGCTATTTTGTTGGCTCGGGATCTATGGCTATACTATGGGTATAATGTGGACAACCTGAGAAAGGATGCATTTACGTTAAAGGCGGAGGTTATAGAGGTCAAGATGAAGCCGTCGCATCCACAGGGAGAAATCGGTGTTGATGCTTTTGGGAAAAAGCCAAAATATATCGATAGAGGGATCAGAAAGAGAGCACTAATTGCGGTAGGTAAAGTCGACTACGGTGATCCTGCAGAGCTATTCCCCAAAGATACTGGCATTGAAATCATGGGGGCTTCAAGTGACCACACTATTTTGGATATTGAAGACTACGACGGTGAGCTTAATCCAGGAGATATAATGGAGTTTGATATTAACTACGCTTCCATTGTTTACTTAACGAATTGTAGGAATGTGCGGATAGCATTTTGTGAGGATTAAATGAACTAACGTGAGAAATAGCTCGATTAATAGTTTGAGAAATAGCTTGAGAAATAATTATATTAGACTAGGATTATGATTAGATTAGAGAGAAATAATTATATTAGATTGATATATCATTGACAAAATAATGGTTTTAGAATATACTATTTCCCTAGAAACTGCCGTGGACGCTATAAATGTTGACACGGTGGTTTTTGACAATTATTTATTTTAAGGAGAGTTTATAATGCCTGATGAAGTTTTGATGACCCAAGAGGGTTTTGATAAATTAGTATCGGAAAGAGATGAGCTGGTTGCTACCAAGCGTTCAGAGGTTTCCGAGAAGTTAAAAGATGCTAGATCATATGGTGATCTTTCGGAGAATGCAGAATTTGATGCGGCAAAGGATGAACATCTTTGGGTGGAAACGCGTATCAAGGAACTCGATGATCTACTAAAAAACGCGAGAGTTGTAGATATAGATAAACTTGCCGAAGATTCTGTATATGTTGGACTTTATGTGAAGGTTAAAGACATATTAACTGAAGAAAGTGAAGTTTACTCCATTCTTGGAGTAACGGAGTCGGATCCATTTAGTGAACCGCCAAAGGTATCATACGACTCGCCGATAGGAAGAGCTATGTTTGGCAAGAAAGTCGGAGAAACCTTTGAGTTTGAGACACCTGATGGTAAGATGCAATATGAGATAGAGAGCATAAGCAAGGTAATGCCTGAATAGTTTATTGAGAGGTCAAAAATGGACGATTTAAAGAAAAACAATGCAAATCAAAATGTAGCTCAAGACGACACAGAAGAATTTTCAGAAGAGAAATTATCTGAACAGAGAGGTATTAGGAGAGATAAGCTTAAGAAACTGCAGGATGCTGGCAGGAATCCATTCTTACATGAGAAGTGGAACGTGACAGCTCACAGCATGGACATTAAGGATAATTTTGATGCCATGGAAGATGAGGAAGTTTCAATTGCTGGAAGATTGATGGCATTTCGTCACATGGGTAAAGCGTCCTTTATTGACATACAGGATAAGCAGGGCAGGATTCAGTGCTATGTACGTCAAGATGGTATAACCCCTGAAGAATATAGCTGGTTCAAAACATATGACATCGGCGATATTCTTGGCATAGAGGGTACTGTTTTTAAGACAAAACATGGAGAAATTTCAATAAGGGCTTCAAAGGCTGTTTTGCTCAGCAAGTCAATCCAAGTTTTACCTAATAAATTTCAGGGGCTGAAGGATCCAGATTTGAGATATAGACAGAGATATGTTGACCTTATTATGAATCCCGATGTTCGAGAAACTTTCAAAAAAAGAGCTACAATCATCAAGGAGTTCAGGAGAGTTCTAGAAGAGGACTATGGCTATCTTGAGGTAGATACGCCGATTTTGACTACGATAGCTGGTGGTGCAAACGCAAGACCGTTTGAGACTCATCACAATACCCTTGATATTGATATGAAGCTGAGGATTTCCAATGAACTATACCTCAAGAGGCTTATCGTTGGAGGACTTGACCGAGTATATGAAATGGGCAAGATGTTCAGAAATGAAGGTATGGACAAAAATCATAATCCTGAGTTTACATCCATGGAATGCTATATGGCATATGGGGATATGGAAAATGTGATGGAGGTTACGGAGCAGCTAGTATACCAGTCTGCGATGAAGGTCAACGGTACTCCGATTATTAAATATCAAGGCAAAGAATTTGATGTTACTCCTCCTTGGCGCAGACTTAATATGGCGGATGCAGTTAAGGAAATTACGGGAGTTGATTTTTCGAAAATTGAGAATGATGAAGAAGCCAGAGAAGCGTGCATAAAGTACGGAATGGATGAGGACGAGATAAAGGATTACACACGTGGCAAGCTCATTGCTGAAATGTTTGAGGAATACTGCGAGGATGTTCCTGGATATCTCGACGGTCCCGTATTTGTAATAGGTCATCCAGTTGAAATTTCCCCTCTTGCTAAGAGAGACCCAAAGGACCCTAGGATTACGCGTAGGTTTGAGGCTTACATCAATGGGTGGGAGATTGCAAACGCATTTTCAGAGCTGAACGACCCAATTGATCAGTTTGAGAGATTTTCAGAGCAACAGGCTCAGCTCGATGCAGGTAGTGACGACGAAGCACATCCTATGGATCTCGATTTTGTTAATGCACTAGAGGTTGGATTACCACCGACAGGAGGACTTGGCGTAGGTGTTGACAGAGTAATAATCTTGATTACTGACTCACCAAGCATTAGAGATGTTATTCTATTCCCGACAATGAAGTCACTCGGTGATGTAAATAAGAAAAATGATGTAAATAATACAGCTTCTGAAGCACCTGAAAAAAATGTAAAAACTGAGTCTGAAAAG
>QWCB01000094.1_pt1 | contig 92629 bp, 80 predicted proteins | sample 1972511 | NCBI WGS metagenome assembly QWCB01 (sample SAMN09866719, study PRJNA288562) | Human gut metagenome isolate term5_stool, whole genome shotgun sequencing... | isolation source: gut | host: Homo sapiens | place: USA: California | reverse complement strand
GATTGTGCATTGGTGCTGATGCATTGCCGGAGGTAGGGGGATACGATGGGGCACGCGGGTCAGTCTTTCAGACTGGCTTGCCTTTTAGGCAAGAATTCCGGGGTCTGAAGACCCCCGGCTATTGAGAGACCGTCCTACGGACGGGGCAGCGTTGACGGCAAAGATTATTGCGTTTTTTTGGGGGGGGGGTGCCGGGTTATGCGGGTATTGTGAGGCGTTGTGGGCAGGTTTCGGCAAGAGCTGAGTGATTGTGCGTTGGTGCTGATGCATTGCTGGAGGTGGGAGGTGCGGGTGGGTCACGCGGGTCAGTCTTTCAGACTGGCTTGCCTTTCAGGCAAGAATCCGGGGGTCTGAAGACCCCCGGCTATTGAGAGACCGTCCTTCGGACGGGGCTGCATTGACGGCAAAGATTATTGCGATTTTTGGGGTGGGTTTTGCCGGTTTATGCGGGTATTGTGAGGTTTTGTGGGCAGGTTATGGCTGGAGCTGAGTGATTGTGCATTGGTGCTGATGCATTGCCGGAGGTAGGGGTGTGCGGTGGGGCACGCGGGTCAGTCTTTCAGACTGACTTGCCTTTTAGGCAAGAATTCCGGGGTCTGAAGACCCCCGGCTATTGAGAGACCGTCCTTCGGATGGGGCGGCATTGGCCAGGGGGGAGTAGATGGTTGGCGATTCGTGCGGCGTTGCGGTGGTCTCGATATAGAATGAGGGGCGCAGCTCAAAGAGCCGCGCCCCTCATTTAGCTATTGTTGCCCTAGCCCTGCCGTCTCCTTCCTAGAAGATGAAGCTTTGGCTAATGGATTCGTGGTTAAAGACCTTCTTGATGATTTCCGCAAAGAGGTCGGCCACAGACAGCGCACGGATTTTACTATTTGGCTTGTCCGTGCGTATCGGAATGGTGTCGGTGATGACGAGTTCCGAAAGCGCAGAGTTCTCAATGCGTTCGTATGCGGGGCCGGAAAGAACACCATGCGAGGCGAAGGCCCTAACGCTCTTAGCGCCCATATCCATCATGAGATTCGCAGCGCGCGTGATGGTGCCGGCCGTGTCAACCATGTCGTCAAGCAGGATGACGTTCTTCCCCTTTACATCCCCGATGGCGGTCATTGAGTCGACCTTGTTAGCCTCTTGGCGCACCTTGTGGCACACGATGAGCGGCTTACCGAAGTGGCGAGCGTAGCTGCTGGCGCGCTTGGCACCGCCCATGTCGGGGGCTGCGAAGGCGAGATCTTCAATGTTGAGATTTTGTATGTAGGGTACGAAGAGCCACGAAGAGTACAGGTGGTCAACGGGGACATCGAAGAACCCTTGAATTTGGTCGGCATGGAGATCCATGGTCATCACGCGGTCGATATGCGCGGCCTCCATGAGGTCAGCCACGAGCCTTGCTCCTATCGGCACCCTCGGTTTGTCTTTTCTATCTTGCCTTGCCCAACCGAAGTAGGGTATCACCGCGACGACTTTGTCGGCTGAGGCGCGGTGCGCTGCATCGGCAATGAGCAGCAGCTCGAAAAGGTTCTCGACGGGCGGGAAGGTGCTTTGCACCACAAAGATGGTAGCCCCTCGCACCGACTCATCGAAGGAGGGCTGAAACTCCCCGTCGCTAAAGTCGAGAAAGCTGATTTTACCGAGCTCCGCGCCGTAGCTGGCCGCAATGCGCCTACCAAGGTCTTGTGACGCCCTACCGGCAAAGAACTTTAAAGGAGGATTGTGCATATGAAAACGTTGTTTTGATTCCGTGGTTACAGTCTAGATGAACGAATGGATGTATTCAAGCAGTTCGCCCCGTCCCTCGTTCCGCAGCGCCGAGGTGTAGAAGAAGGGGGGAAGCTCTTCCCAGGTTTCAGCTAGAGTGCCTTTATATGAGTCAAGTAGGTTGGAGCGCTTCTGCGTACCTATCTTGTCACTTTTAGTAAAAACAAGGGCTAGCGGTACGCCGTTTTCGCCCACCCACTGTATGAATTCAAGGTCGTTGCGCAGCGGTTCGTGCCGTGCGTCAAGGAGCACGAAGAGGCAGTAGAGATTCTGCCGATTGAGGATGTAGTCCCGAATCATACCCTCAAACTGCTCCCGTATGGGTTTAGGGACCTGCGCGAAGCCGTAGCCCGGGAGGTCAACAAGATACCACGACTCCTCAATGAGGAAATGGTTTATAAGCTGTGTTTTCCCCGGCGTGGAAGAGACCTTAGCCAGCCCGTTCTGCTGGGTAAGCATATTGATGAGGGAGGACTTGCCGACGTTGGAACGCCCAATGAAGGCCACCTCCGGGCGGTCGGGGGCAGGGCACTGCTGCCACTGCTGGCTGCTGCAAATAAAATGCGCTGCGATTTGCTGTCCTGTATCCATTGAGTACCCCCGTCTTTGAAGAGCAATGTATGGGAGTCCGTTCCCTCTCTTCCTTCCTAAAGACGGCGCGAAGGTACGGAAAAAAAGTGATGGGGGTGTGCGGGGGGCGTTATAGGCGTTTCGAATTACCATTTTGTGCGGTTAAAAAAAGTTTTGATACCTTTGCGGCCGTCATAGGTGTTGGAGGAGGATGTACTGCGGAGTGCATTTTCCTCCGATGAAAAGGGAAGCAGGTGCGAATCCTGCGCAAGCCCGTTGCTGTGAGTTCCGGAAGGAATCTGCGCCGAGAGAGCCACTGAGAGGAAAAAGTTCCACTTGGGAAGGCGGCGGAGGTTTTGGAGCGAGCCAGAAGACCTGCCTATGGGGGAAAGATGCAAAGAGGCCTCGAGGATAGGGCATCGGCATAGACGAGATAGAGCGTACGAGCCGCGCGGCTAGACATGTGAAGTGTCAGTGCGTAGGTAGAGTGCCCGAGTTCTGTGCTCTGTAGGTAGGCAACTTTGCGTGGGGGGCTTTGGATGGATAAGATGTAAATGGTTGTCAATAAAGGAGGAGAGGAATGAACGAGAGGGTACGTTGCTTATTACTATCAGCGGTGCTGGTAGTACTGTCGTTGGGCGGAGTGCGCGCGCAGACGCACCGTTCGGCTGTAGGCGTAGCAGAGGTGAGTCTGGGTGGCGCGGCAGTAAATTTTTTGCCTACGCTGGCTGGGGGAAGCTATGCGTCTGCTGAGGGAGATCAGATTACTGTTTTTAAGCCAGAGGGCGCGGGGAGAGTGGCCGCGCTGAGCGTGGAGTGGATGGCGGTGCACACGTCAGCTGTTTTTGAGGTTTATGCGGGGACAAAGGCAGAAGGCACTGCGCTCTTTAGCGGGAGTGGCAAGAAAGAATGGGAATACTTTCAGGGCGACCCCGCCAAGGATGGCGGTGCCTTGACGGTGCGCTTCAATGCCAATGGGAAGGCGTTTATTCCCGGAACTGATGGACGGGCCGGGTGGCAAGCGACAGCGCTGAGCGTTAAGCCCGACGTGCCTGACGTGGCAGCGTGGAAACTTAATGGGGCGCAACCCAGTAAGCTGCTGCTTCGGCAGGAAAACAACTCTATATTTATGTCCCAAATCCTAGTCACGGGCAAGAAGGGGGCGCTGCAAAGCGTTAAGCTAGCTCTGGGAGAGGATGGAGTAGCCGTGACGAAGATTGAGCTGCGTGGATCCTTTGGAGCTGAGGAAGGGACGGTCACGGGGCGTTCTATAGAATTTGATATGCAGGCGGGAGAGGCATTGCCGTTGGGGTGGAATGCGGTATCGCTAGTGACTACCGTGCAGGAAGTTGCTGCGGGGGTGGAACGGGTATCGTTCATTCCGGTGGCATTAAAGTTCTCAGACAGAGAAATTTCAGAAAGGCGTTTTCCAGGCGGAGCAAGCTACGAAGTGGATCGTGAAACGCTCCCGCAGATAGTGCTTGACAAGAAGTTTGATGAGCAAGCTTCTTGCAAGGTAGACCTGCCCTACTCATTCGTGCCAGCTTTGGATGCGAAGGGGAAATACGAAACAGGCGAAGAAAATTTGGCTGTGATATTGGAGCCGGCTGATGGGAAGGTGGCGCAGATAGACTTTAAGGAGTTTGAGTTGGACGGCAATGCCCAGGTTCGGATATTCTACGGGGCAGACACATTAAATCTCTGCGCATCGTACGGGAAGAACGATGCAGGGGTGGCAAAAGGGAGTCCCGTGGTAGGGCGTAAGGACTTGGGTGCTGGTAAGTTGCTAGTGAAATTTAACCCGAAGGGATCAAACGCCTCCTGGTTGTCAAAGAAGGGTTGGCGCGCGGTGGTGTCATCGGTAGAGGCGCGGCCGTGGCGAGTGGTAGGAGTCAAGACATCCCTATGGGATGAGAAGAAAGTGGGGGTACTATACCCCAACGAGTCGGCCTTGCTGTATAGAGTTACGGTGGCGGCCGAGGGGGCAGAGGGTGAGAAGAAGCTGCAAAAGTTGACGCTGCAGGGAGAGAATCTGGCATCGTTGGCTAGGATGGTGGTTTACTCAAAAATCAAGACGAACTGGAAGCAAGAGATTGATGAGGGACAATCTGTAAAGGTAGCGGAGTACGCCGATTTTAGCAGCGGAGAGATAGAGTTGGATTTCAGCGGTACGCCGATTACGCTAGGGAATAGGGGGGCAGAGTATTCATTTTTTGCAGTGGCGGCATCCCCAGAGAAGATTTCTACCGGCGAGGTTCGGCTCTACGTTAAGTCGTATACCCTTGCGGGGAGTGCTGATGAGATCACCGTGGACGATTCTGGTAAGGCCATGCCTAAAGTGTGGGAGACTAAGAAGGCGCTCTACATGAAGGATGGCGAGGAAACCATTGGCGAGCCAATAGAATTCTACGATGCAGGGGGACCTAAAGGCAACCAAGTATTTGAGGGGACGCTTACGCTACGGCCTGAAGATCCGCAGGGGCGAGTGCTAATAGCGTTTAAGGATTTTGCGCTAGTTGCTAACACGTTTGCCCCGGAAAATAGCGATCAGATGGAGGTGTTTTCTGGTAGCGGTGCGGATAAGAAATCGCTGTGGAAGTTTGATCCAAAAAATGGGGGAAGGCCAAATGGGTTTTCCGTGGTTTCTGAGGCGAACGATGGGTCGTTGAGCGTTTATTTCAAATCGCCTAAGGCTACGCTGGAAGGTTTTTCCGCCGAGGTACGGATGGTGAAGAATGAGCCCATCAAGGTTCGGAAAGCGACGCGGGAGGTGTGGATGGAACATGGAGGCAAGCGGCGGCTGCGCGCGGGGCTGCTGGGTTCGCTCATGCTGCTCAATGTGGAGGGCGAAGGGGCGCAGCCTGGAGCGGCCGTGAAAGCGATAAAATTTCATGTGGCGGGGGTAACGTTGCGCTCCGCGAAGGTTAGTGCATACGATGGCGTCGGCTCTAAAGTGGCGGACGAGCTGGGGAGTGTGGAAGTGAGCGGGCAGGACGTGGAGGTGCAGTTTGCGAACCCCTACGAGCTAAAGTTTGGGAAGAACCTATTTGCCGTTGAGGGGGTTGCCGATGTGAAGAGCGCCACAGGAGAGACGGCGACAATGACGGATGTGCGCATCGTGATGGCTAGTGGGGATGAGCTGCAGCTAACGCCGCCCGATACGAAGACAGAGGCTAGCGTGAAGAACATTTACGAGCTTGAGTATAAAAAGGATAAAGATCATGGAGATTATACGCCTAGAACGCTAACCGTAGGTGCAGGATGGGAAGTGAAGAACGAAGGGCCCAGCTACACGTGGGGTACGAAGGGCGGAACGCTGGTGCTAAAGCCGGCTGATTCTGGGAACTTGGTGGGGGTAGAGTTGAAGGGAAAGTTTGACTTTAATAACTCTACGATGCATGGACAGACGCGGTTCGCAATCTTTAGCGGGAGCGATACGGCGAATGCGGATAAGTTACTCTTTGAAGTGAAGGAACAGCAGAAGGTGCTTCCCGCTGTGACGAAGTATTATCCCCAAGATGGCGACACCGAGCTGACGATTCTCTTCAATAACCAAGGTGGGAATCAGGGGATGGGGTTTACTGCCAAAGCGTGGCAAGAAAAGGCAGAGGAGAGAAAGCTCGGCGAGGTGACTTCCCTTCAGGAAACGAACTACTTGACGCTGGATGGCAAGCCTGAGGCGTTCGTACGGTTGGCTCTTCCAGTGATGGGCAATCAGAAGGAGCTGAAGCTAGAGGGGGTGAAGTTGAAACTTACCCAGGGGCAAGAGCACGTGGAGGCGGTTTCAATTTTCACGGGGAACGCAGAGTTTGCGAAGGCTACTACCCTTCTCGCCGAGAAAGCGCAGCCTCAGGCGGAGGAGGAGTTGCGGTTTGCAGACCCCTTGAAGCTGCCTACAGGGGAGAGCTATGTGTGGTTGGCGCTCACGATAAAGCGCGATGCGCCAAAGGGTAGCGCATTTGATTTGGCTGTGGAGAGCCTTACGGTAAATGGCACACCGAGGAAGCTGGGCGATGCTGGCGATCCAAAGGGGATGCGCGAGATTGGGAATTTCTACCTTTTCAAGGGCGATGACAATGTGGAGGTTGATGGCTCGATTGTGTTTTATGACGATGGGGGACCCGACAGGCCGTTCACGGATAGCAAGAAGGGCACGGTGACGTTTACTGCCAAGCCGGGCAACGTGCTGGTGCTGGAGGTGCGTGCGCTGGAAACGCACTACCTTGCAAAGGTTAAAATAGAGCCTAAGGTGGGTCAAGCCTACGAGGCGGTGGCTGGCAAATCCCTTCCTGCGAAGATTATCGCAGGGGAGAGCTTGAAGGTGAGTTTTAATCCTAAAGGCAACTCCCGAAATGCGTTTGGGTGGGAGATGGTGATTCGCTCCATTCCGAACGACACCCCGTACGAGGTGGTAGGCGCAGAGGCGAAGTCGGTGGCAAGGAGCATTGTGGTTGCGGGCGAGGAGGGGGTGCCGATGCTGCGGGTGGCACTTCGGGTTGAGGGGTTGGCGAGCGAGTGCAAGCTGGAGAAGCTTTCGGTGGTGCTGCGGGAGGAAGGCATGGCGGCGAGCGTTGACAAGGTAAAGGTGTGGGCGACAGGCACGAGCGAGTACTTTACAGAAGCGACACTACTTAAAGAGGTGGCGTGCGAGGGGCTGCGGGTGGATGTTCCGGTGGAGTACGCAATGTCCGGCGTATCAACCTACTACTTTTGGTTGGGGCTTGATGTGGCAGAAGGCGCAGCGCATGGTAGCGAAATAGCAGTGCAGCTAGCTGGGTTGAAATCGGGGTCGTATGAATCTCTGCCTGCCGATAATCCTTGGGCTGTCGCTACGGTACGCAAGGGGATCCATGGCACTTTCACAGTGGGCGGATCCTCACCTAACTACTCTACGCTGACCGAAGCTGTGGCAGCGTTGGAGGGCGGTGTAGATGGACCAGTGACCTTCTTGCTGCGCGATGGCATCTATCAGGAAAAAGTGTCAATAGGGGTAGTGCCGGGAGTGTCGGCCAAGAATAGCATCACAATAAAGAGCGAGAGCGGGAACCGCGACGCGGTGGTGATTACGAGCGATAAAACTGAAAGAGACATGGGAATTATCGCTTTGATGGGCGCAGATCACGTAACGCTAGAGTCTTTAACCGTGAAGAGTAGTACCAGAGATGTACATGCAGCGGTTAGTCTGGATAAGGGGAGTTCGTACACCACGATACGCAACTGCCACCTGGAGCTTCCGATACCCACATCGCATAATTGGCAAGACGGTGGAGATGTAGTGTATACCCATTCATCGTCTAAAGAGGGAACTCCCACGATAAACTATACCACAGTGGAGGGGTGTAAAGTAGTAGGCGGAAAGATTGGAATAAGCCTAAATGGGGGACAAAGTAATGTGAAATACCCGACAGGGAAGGGGATTACCGTGCGCAACAACGACATTGAAAGCGGCATGAGCAAGGCGATATATATTACCTATGTGGAAGGGTTTCGAGTAGAGGGCAATCGGGTGGATGCGCATGGGAAATCCTTTGGCTATGACTATCAAGGTTTTGATGGCGTAAGGCTATTTGGACCCGGACGCATTGCCAACAACGTTATATCGCTGCATGATGGGAGTAAAACGCTATGCGGGATGTACTTTAGGGACGATGGGCTTCTAGGGAGTATTGATGCGCCAATAGCCGTGGTTAACAACGTGATAACCATAAAGAATGCTGGGAAAGGAGGGTCGTACGGGATTCGTTTGGGTGATACCGAAGCAGCGGGTCTGCACACAGTGGTAGCGCACAACACGGTGATTATTGCAGAGGATGGCAAATGGGGCTCGGCGCTAGTGCTAGGAAATAAGGGTGAAGGAGTGGCAGTACGGAACAACCTTTTTGTGAACTTGGCGCAAGTAGGGTATGCATTGAATGCGGTTGGCGCTGAGACACCGAAAGGGATAGAGCTGAGTAAGAATGCCTTTTGGTCGCCTAAGGATGGCACGGCTGTGCAGGTAAAAGGAGAAGAGAAGTCCTTGGCCGATTTAAAAAAATTGGCAGCGTATGCCAGTTCAATAGTAGAGCAGGCGATTATAGCAGATTTCCCTAACGATTTGCATTTGCTAAATGGGGCGGATTTCGTGCTAGAGGAGGCGGATGCGATACAAGGGATTGGAGTTGAGAAGGATGCCATGGGCAAGGTGCGAGGGGCGAAGCCCACGGTGGGGGCGTTGGAGTACGAGCCGATGCCGGTGGCGTGGTATCCAAGCGCACCGAAGCTGCAGCAAGTGTATGAGGATGCCGTAGAGGTGCAGGTAGGGCTTAACATGCCGGGCGAGTGCCGGTACGTGGTGCGCAAGAAGGGGGAGGCGGAGCCCACAATGGCAGAGTGGGCGAGCGTGCTGCCCGTCCAGCTTGGGATGAAAAAAGTCTTGACGCTATCCATGGCGAATCTTGAGCCTGGCGTAGAGTACGTGATGTACGTACATGCGACATCGGCTACAGGTGAAGCGCTGCTGGGGAAGGTAGAGTTCACCACCCTGGCGGCGGGCGCGAAGCCGGCGGTGCTGGCAGCGGAGTATCCGAAAGCAGTGCGAAACTTTAGCGATGCGCATGTGGTTGAGGTGCTTGCATTGCGGGCATGCGAGATGAAGTATATTGTGGTGCCAGCGGCGGCTTTGGCAACGGTGGACTACGCAAAGGCCGTAGAGCTAGATGGAGGATTAAAAGCGTTGGAGGGACGGAAGTTGCGACTTCGAGACCTTACGGCTAGTACGGACTACGTGCTCTGCTACTCCACCTACTACGCTGGAGATAAGCCAACGGCCTGGAAACAGTACAGCTTCAAGACTAGTGCTCCAGTGCAGATGAAGCCAAGCACAGTGAAGAACTCTTACGACTATCCGACATCTAAGGATAGTTTTGAGGAAGATCGGGGGACGCAGGAGTTGGTAGGCTGGTCGTTATCCAAAAAGAAGTATGCGATATCACAAGAAACCGCTAAGTGGGGGTCGGAGGCATCAAGTTGGAAGATGGATGGCAATGAGGCAACTGTGACGGTGAATACCAGCGCTACGGGCGAGGCGGTGCGGGGGGTGATAGTGGTTACCTCGGGCGATGTGACGCTGGAGTGTCGAGATGCGTTCCCGGAGTTGGTGGAAACCATCAAAATACCGAATACGAACGGCGAAGCGCGCTACTATGCGTTCCCGATAGACGTGAAGATCCACGAAGTGGCATTCCGTAAGGCGGCAGGCGTAGAGGTTGAGTTGATAGCCTTTGGTGGTGATGCTGCACCTATGGAGCTAGAGCAGGGGAGCGTGCCAGTGATTCCTTTAGATGGCGGCAATGTGAAGCTAGCGGCCAGGGTACTGTACGGCGGGGCGTGGCCAGTGGAGTTTGTGTGGAAGACAAAAGATGGCACCAAGCTTGGCGAGGGACTTTCCATAGAAACGAATGCGCTCAAAGAGGCATGCATGGTAGATCTTGAGGCAACGGATGCGTTTGGGAACGTGACGATGCTAGAGGTGCAGGTGATGAAACAGCCTGATAATCTCCTTGTGGGGGGCTTTGAGGAGAAGGAGTTGAATGAAAAGCTTGTAGGGAGCAATAAGCAGTGGAAGGGACCAAAAGATGGCAAGGTGAGCTACTTCTCCACGGGGTCATTCACATTGCCAATGCATAGCAATGTTGGCTACTACTCAGGATACGTGGTGTCAAACGATGAGTCAACAGAGTGGGATGGAAATACAAAATTAGATGCACGTAGCGCGGCTGGGCATGGGGCTAACGGAACAACGAACTACAGCGTGGCCTACCTGCCGACGTGGGGAGGAGCCGTAGAGCCCATTGCGGTGCAGGCTGGTGCTGAAGGCATAGAGGTTCCGGGAGTATACGTGACAAACACCGGCTGGACCTATGAATCAGTTCTTAATGGATCGGGTGGATTCGGAGGAGGATCAGATAAATTCGTTAAGGGAAATAGCTACAAGGTAACGGTAACGGCAGATAATGGGAAACAGGTAACAGCGTACCTTGCAGACTATACAAGTGCAGATGTCTCGCAACACTACGCTCTCACAGAGTGGGCATGGGTTGACCTCTCTAGCTTGGGGAAGGTGAGAACCCTATCCTTCAGCGTAGAGGCGAAATGCGGGAAGTCGGACTTCTTTCCAATGTATGTTGCGATTGATGAGCTGGGGGCTGCAAGACCCGAAAGGAACGAGGAAAAAACGGTGGGGGCGAATCTCGTAATGTTTGACCTACTGCAGGCCACCTCACTTGATAAGACAAAGTCGCCGCAAACATCCATTGAGGTGGAGGGAGGAGCGTTGACTTCAAAGGCGGATGGTGTTACCCTTGCGCTTGAAGGAACGCAGCTGAAGGTGTCTGGCTGGGATGTGACAAAGGGAAAGAAAGCGACAGAGACGTTGGTCTTTAGGGTGTCACAGCTCGGACGGCAGGAGTGGGTGAGGCTGACGTTGAACTACAGCGATGTGCCGGTGCAGCAGAAGGTGGTGCTAGCGAGCGTTTCGTTTGATAAGATGATGGGGAGCGTGTCGGTTACGGACGTGGCTACGGGTGTTGAGGTGAAAGAGAGAGCAGCGCTGAATCTTGATCAGGAACTCTCAATAGTGGTAGTGCCGGCGAGTGGGTATAAGCGGGTAGCCACAGCGGATAGCTTGGTGGTTAAGAATGCGGTGCGCATAGGGGAGACGACAAGGTGGCGCGTGCAGGGCGTAGGCGATGTGTCTGTAGCGGCAGCTTTTGAGAAGGACGAGCCAGCACCAGGTCCACATCCGACCGCAGTGACACTTGTGGCAGTGAACTTTGATGCCGCAATGGGCAGAGTGGTAGTGAAGGATCAGGGTGGAAGCCCATTGAACATTGGAGACAAGATAGAACCGAATAAGCTCATTGAGGTGGTGGCAGAAGCCTTGGAGGGCTATCGAGTGAAAGTGAATGGGGTGCAAGTTACCAATGCAGTGCAGTTGCAAAGCTCTACGAGGTGGCAGGTAAGCGGGGATGGGGATGTAACCGTGACGGTCCAATTTGAGAAGAGCACGGCGGTAGAGCCAGTGTGGGCAGCCACGCTAACGCTCGCACCGAACCCATGTAGCGAGTGGCTGCGAGTGGATGGGGTTAGCGCAGAGACGTTACGGTACGAGGTGTACGATGCGGTAGGACGTCGAGTGGCGGAAGGCGTAGTGCAGCCGGTGAGCGGCGAGGTGATTGTACGAGATATCCCGACAGGTGTTTACTTGCTACGTTTGTACGATGGTTATGGTGAGAGCGTAATGCGGCGGTTCGTGCGGAGGTAGAGGGGGCAGAGCACAAGATGTAGGGGCGGAAGTTGCAAAAAGCAGCTTTCGCCCCTACGCTTACGGTAAGGAAAATTCCTGCGGAGCGAAGTGTATACAAGTCATTGCAAATGACGATTTTGCAGAATTGCAACAAGTTTTTCCTGCAGAATCAATTGTTGGTGTAATATAAGTATGTACATTTGCGAAAAATTAATTTTTTGTGTGTTATGTTGAAAGGATTATTTCTGATGGTGTCGCTGGTGTGTGCGTTTAGCGCACAGGCGGAAGTGAAAAAAGCTGAAATGGTATTGTCGGGCGATGAGGCGGAGAGCGTGGAGGTGCCCGTTCAAATAGGCGATGTACTCTGCTCGGATGGGTCAATAGAGCCGGCCAAGAAATGGGCGAAGAGCAAGAAAGAACCGAAGGGTGTGGTGTTTTACGTGGATGAGACGGGGCAGCATGGTTGGGCGTTGGCGCTGCGCGACAAGGGAAATCACACGTGGGGCGAGGAGGTAGATATTGAGGCAATACCGAATACGAATGAGAATGAGGCTCTAGCCGATTTTAATGGAAAGGGAAATACAGAGGCCATTTTGGCGATGGGCGGGAGTTACCCTGCGGTGCAGGCCATAGAGACTGCAGAAGGGTGGTATCTTCCCTCCGCGGGGCAGCTTCGTGTTCTAACGCAGCATATGAAAAAGGTGCAGCAAACGCTGAAGCGATTAATAGGGAAGAAGGTGCCGGCGATGCTGTATGCGAAGGGAGCTTACTGGTCGAGCAGCGAGACGCTGGATGGGCGTGCGTGGTACGTGGTGGATACGGGTTCGCTGAGCAATTTCTTCCGTACGGGGTATGAGAAGGGGCAGTTGTACTACGTCAGAGCGGTGACTGATTTCTAGCGATTTCCGTGAGGCTTATTGCAAGAGCCGCAGCCCTAAGGGTTGTGGCTCCTGTTCGTATTAAGGGGAGCTTGGTGGCGTGTTGGCACAGATGCATTGCCGAAGCAAGGGGTGTGCGGAGGGTCACGCGGGTCAGTCTTTCAGACTGGCTTGCCCTGTGGGCAAGGATTCCGGGGGTCTGAAGACCCCCGGCTATTGAGAGACCGTCCTACGGACGGGGCTGCAATGACGAGCGAAATTTATGCGGGTGTGTGGGGGCGCTGTATGCGCTTTTATGCGGGTATTGAGAGGCGTTGTACGCAGGTTGCGGCGGGAGCTCGGTGTCGTGTTGGCGCAGATGCATTGCCGAAGCAAGGGGGTGTGCGGTGGTCACTCCGCCCGCCCAGCCGCTATTACTCCTCCAACATTCCGATTTTTCTTACTTTTGTTCGCTATTTCAATTTGGCACGGTGTAGGTTGCTGCTGAGGAAAGATTTATGGACGTGGTTGAGCTGTTCGCCGGCGTTGGCGGTTTTAGGATTGGGCTAGAGAGGGCTAGCCAGGCGTTTCATACTGTTTGGGCAAACCAATGGGAACCCTCAACGAAGCGGCAGGATGCCTACGACATTTATGTGAAGAACTTCGGAAATAGCCCTACACTAGTGGAGGGGCGCATGGTGGACGAGGTTTCGAATGTTGATATCGCGCGGGTGGATGTCAATGCCATTCCGAACCATGAGATGCTGGTCGGTGGCTTTCCGTGCCAAGATTATTCCGTTGCGAATTCCCGAGAGAATGCGCGGGGGCTTGATGGTAAAAAGGGTCAGCTTTGGTGGTCCATTGAGTCAATCCTCAGATGTCACAGAACCCCCGCCAAGTACCTGTTCCTTGAAAATGTGGATCGTATCATAAATTCTCCGGCTAAACAGCGAGGGCGAGATTTTGCGATTATACTAGCTACACTGGCAAACTTGAACTACATAGTGGAGTGGCGTGTAATAAATGGGGCGGATTATGGGAAGGTGCAGCGGCGAAGAAGGACCTATATCATCGCTTACAAGGAGAACACGGCGATTCATAGCTACATTGCAGGTATGCGAAATCCGCTGGAGTGGGCTTTGAAGGAGGGCACGATGGCTACCACCTACGGCGTTGCGCCGGATGGGGGGCGTTTGCCTGCAGTATTTAACGTTCCGAGCGATTTGAAAGAGATTTCGGATAATTTTGGGAGGGGGCTATCCAGTAGCGTTTTTGAGAATGCTGGGGTTATGGTGAATCGCACCGTGTATACGATTAGGGCAAGGGCGCAGTACGGCGGAGGGTATCGGATGCTACGTGACGTGCTGGTGCCCGAGAGCGAGGTTCCCAAGGAGTACTACGTGCAGGAAAAGGATTTGCCGAAATGGCGTTACCTAAAGGGGAGCAAAAAGATAGTGCGCCGAAGGCCGAATGGCACTGTTTACACATACTCTGAGGGGGCGATGGCGTTCCCCGATCCGTTGGATCGCCCTTCGCGTACGGTAATCACAGGCGAGGGAGGTGCGAGCCCCTCGCGCTTTAAGCATGTGGTGGAGGCGGCTCCGGGGAGGTATCGTCGGCTCACGCCGGTAGAGCTGGAGCGGCTCAACGGCTTCCCAGATAATCATACGGAGGGTGCTACGGCAGCGAGGCGAGCGTTCCTCATGGGCAATGCCTTGATTGTCGGCGTGGTGGAGGATCTGGGGCGGAGTTTAATGAGAAAAATTGCAGAGTGCGATGGAGTACGATAAAGCCGACCCGCAATCGATAGAGAGGTACGCGCAGCGGCTATTGGGCAAATCGTTACGGCAATATTTAGGAGAAAGTGGGCAAGATGTAGAGTCCCAAAAGGAAGGCAAGGGGCGGCTGGGGCAGATTGTAGAGGAGGAGTTCTTCCACTATCAGAATAACAGCACGGCGGGTCCTGACTTCGCAGAGGCTGGCGTGGAGTTGAAAACGACCCCAATGAAGACGGTTAAGCGCGGGGGTGGGAGGGAATGGGTTCCTAAAGAACGCCTGGTGCTAAACATCATCAATTATATGGAAGAGGGGCTGCTTGATGCTTTTGAGGAAAGCTCCTTTTGGAATAAGAACAGGCTTTTGTTGCTGATGTTTTATCTTTATGAAGAGGGCAAAGATTGTCTTGATTTAGTGTTTCATATAATTCGTCTATGGAAATTTTCTTCTAGCGACTTGTCCATTATAAAAGAGGATTGGGAAATCATACACGGTAAGATAAAAGCGGGCTGTGCGCACGAAATCACTGAAGGCGACACGCGTTATTTAGCGGCGTGTACGAAGGGGAGTTCGGCTTCTATTAGACGACAGCAACCATTTTCGAATGAACTTGCTAAGCAAAGAGCCTACTCGTTGAAGACGTGCTACGTTAGAACGATTATTGATATTTCGTTAAAGGAGCAGGAAAGAAAAGGTGGAGCCAAGAAGGAAGGGCAGCAACAGAGAGCGATTATCAGTCTCTTTATGCGTTGCCTTGTTACAATGAGAAGCTGTCGTTTGAACAGAATGTGGATCACTTTCTATCTCGGTTCTATGGGATGGCAGAAAATGAGATATGGGCTAAGTTAGGTGTTACTCCCGTGGCAGCAAAACACAAGTATGCCGTATTGGTTAGGCGGATGTTGGGTATAACCAAGGATAGAATAGAAGAATTTGAAAAGGCAGGAGTCAAAATAAAAACTGTCAATTTGGAGTCAAACGGTACGCTCAAAGAGGCAATGTCTTTCAGGAATATCGATTACAAGGGAATAATTCAAGAGGAATGGGAAGAGTCGTATTGGTACGATGTGCTAAGTCATAAATTTCTTTTTGTAGTGTTTCAAAAACGATCGGATGGTTCAAGTAGCGTATTCAAGGTTGCATTCTTTTGGAATATGCCGTCAAAAGATTTAGAGATTGCGGCAGAATTTTGGGAGCATACCAAGCAACGTATTGTTGAGGATGATTATTCCCACTTCATCAAGGCTTCAGATAAACTAATTTGCCATGTGCGACCGCATGGTCGCAACGCGCAAGATTTGGTGGAGACCGCGACGGGACGCATGGAGAAAAAGTATAGCTACTGGCTGAATAGGGATTACGTCCTCTCGGTAGTACGGAGCCATCTTGACTAGAAGTAGAGTAGGTGCATTACCCTGTAGCGATTGAGGAAGGTCTGTCTTTTCTGATACCTAAAGCCCGAAGGGCGGTGTGGGCGGGGGAAGCCTAACCGCACAGTTGGAATTGAAAAAAATGGTCACGCGGGTCAGTCTTTCAGACTGGCTTGCCCTGTGGGCAAGGACGGTGCGGATTTGGAATGATTTTTCAATAGAGAGCCAATATAGAGGGGATGTCGCATTCTGCAGTGTTCCTATGTGGGTAAAAAACTGTAAATTGCGGCTGTGTTTTGTATGTAGGTAGTGGTGTATGGTGTTTAAAAAGAGGCAGTGCAGTAGGAGGAGAAAAGCGGGGCGTAGCGGGTGGCGCATGTCGTTGTGCGTTGCGTTGTTCTTGTACGCCCTAATTGTGCCGGTGCAGGCTGAGGGTCAGGTGCTTGACAGCGCGCAGCAGTACGCACAGCGAGGGGATTGGCACGGCGTGTATCTGTTGCTCAATGCGACAGTATCGGGGTGCGACACGTGCTACGAGGAGCGTAGCCTATTGGCAGAGAGCATGGTGCGGCTGCGCCGAGAGCTAGAAAGGGCAGAGATCATTTTGAGCTTCCAAGCACATACGCCGAAGAATTTACTTCTGCATGCGGAGGCGCAGCAGTTGCTGTATCGGTTTGCGGATGCCGAGAAGACGTATCAGGAGTACATGTCGCTAGGGGATTTTTCACTGCTCTCTAGAGCCGAGACTCAGCAGCGTATCGCATCGTGCCAAAGCGGAGAGCAGCTCTGCATGAGCGGATTTGACCCGTGGTGCGGCTATCGTGTCAAGGTGCGGCAGTCAGAAGCGGCAGGCGTGGTTGACACGAGCGGTAGAGGGTACACGTTGGTGGCGTTGCCCTCATCGCTGAAAGGGGAGTACGATACACAAGACAGTGCGTTTACCACGCAGCTGGCGTACCCGCGGGGGACGAAAGCTGGAACAAAGTTGATTTTTCCGCGCCGGCAGTTTGCCAATGGGCCGCGTGGCCTTTACATCACTGAACAAGGAGCTGATGGGCTATGGACGCAGCCTGCCTTTGCGGGGGCGATAGTGAATAGCCCCTACGATGAGAGTTTAGCGATTTTGGCCGAGGATGGGAAGACGCTCTACTTCAGCTCATCGGGGCATTACGGCCTGGGTGGGCAAGACATTTTTAAGAGCGTATACGATCCACGCGTGGGGCAGTGGAGCGCACCGGAAAACATAGGTTTCCCGTATAATTCTCCTGCTGATGACTACTTGGTGGGTATCCCTAATGGGCGGGGAGAGGTGCTTGTGATGAGCAATCGGAATGCAGGGGGTGATAGCGTTTACATTTACAGCTTGGAGTATAATGCGCAGATGGCCGGTGTGGCTTTGGAGGATGCGGCGGCACGCTACGCACGGGCGCGTTTTGATAGGGCAGGTGCGCCGCGAGAGCGCAAGAAGGGGGTTGCGGCAGCGCGGGCGGATGCGACGTTGGCGGTTGCGCAGGAGACGGCAAGCTTTCGGGACGTGGAGCAAGATGGGGAGTATAGGGCCGCCCTTGCGGAGGGATACGCGCAGCAGCGCAAGGCGGATACGCTGCGCATTGAATTGCAGAAACTGCGGGAGCGGGTGTGGGATGCGAAGACATCGCAGCAGCGCAAGGCGCTAGAGCGACGCATAGAGCCTATTGAAAAGGGAATGTTGGCAGCGCAGAAGAAGGCGGACGCGCAGTTTGTGCTGGCGAGTCGCATAGAGCAGGAGTACATCTTGGGGGTGCGTACGGCATCACGTAAGCAGACAGGGGCAGGAGCAACTGGATTTGCAGGGGATAATCCTAAGTATCTCCACTTGGCGCAGTTGGCTCCGACGGTGTTCCAACGAGATGAGATTGCGGAGCTTGATGAGGCTTCAAAGGGTGCAGAGGTGTGCTTGCTGCAGGTGAGAGATTTGCTGCGGCAGCAGAAAGAATTCCGGGACCTGACGGCGGATACCTCGGTGGGGACTACAGCCCTCGCGATGGGAGAGGAGGCGGTAGAGCGCAGCGCACAGGCTTTCGTGGATCGATACGGGGGGGGGATAGAACGTGAGCAGCAGATATACCAACAGTGCCTGCCTGTGGCTTTAATGAAGAGCAACCGCAATGAGCAGGTGCAGGTGCAAGCGTGCGATTCGCGGGCGCGAGAGCAGTATCGCAACGCCGAAGCGGTAGAAAACAATAGCGATCCGCACGCCGCGGCGCAGGGGCGGTTCAGCGCATTGGCGTTCCGCATGCTGGGGAATAAGTATATGGAGCTGGGCTTCTCGTATGCATGGGGCATGGTAAAGTATCGCGATGGGGTGCAGCGGCAAATTGATACGCTTCTTCGCTGGGTAGCACCGAGCGCGGAGAGGGAGTCGCAGCAGAAAGCGGTGGGCGATGCGCCGAAGAGTGGAGGAGCTGGTGCAATACGTTTGGCTGCGCCCAAAGTGGCGGGGCTTACCATAGAGAACCCTACGCGATATACTGCCGACTCACCAGTGCCACGGGATGAGGTGCTGCCGAAGGGGGTGGTGTACAAACTACAGTTGGGGGCGTATACCAACCCTATAGACCCTGCGCTGTTCCGTGGGATGTACCCAGTGAGCGCTGTAACTGCGAATGGGGGCAAGGTGACGAAATACTACGCGGGGCTGTTTCGCATGAAGGCAGAGGCGGACAAGGGGAAGGCGATAACCGCGCAGTGCGGATTCTCGGAGTCGTTCGTGGTGGCGTGGTACGATGGGCGAGAAGTGCCACTCGCGAGGGCGAAGGCTTTGGAAAGCACATCGGAAGATGGGAATGGGGAGGCGGCGCAGACGGCGGCTGGTCAGTTTCGTGTGGAGGTTGGGGCATTTGAAGGAGTGCTGCCTACCTACGTAAGCGAGACGCTGCAGCTCCTTGCGCCGGGCAAAGAGCTGCAGAAGCGGCCGGATGGTGGCGGCAGATGGGTGTATAGCGTAGGGGTGTTCACGACGAGAGATGATGCGGAGCGGCTGTGTAACAATCTGAAGGGTAGCGGGCTGACCGAGGCGAAGGTGCTAGATGTGGCGGTTGAAACGGAGGAGTAGAAAATGGAGGAGGTTCTGTTTGCAGGCAATAGGCTATGCGCTTTGCTAGGAATTCGAATTCCTTTGTTGCAGGGCGGTATGGTGTGGTGCAGCGGTTGGCGGCTGGCTGCGGCGGTGTCAAGCGGGGGCGGCCTTGGAGTGTTGGGGGCTGGATCCATGCACGCAGACTACCTGAGGGAGTCTATAAAGAAGGTACGGGCGGCAACGTCAAGTCCATTTGGAGTGAATGTGCCGCTGCTATACAAGCATGCGGAGGCGTGCATTGCTGTGTGCGAGGAGGAGCGGGTGCCAGTGGTGGTAACCTCAGCGGGATCACCATCAAAGTGGACTACGAGGCTGCATACTGCGGGCTGCAAGGTGGGGCATGTGGTGGCGAACGAGAAATTTACCCGCAAGGCGGAAGCGGCAGGGGTTGATTTTCTAATAGCAGAAGGCTTTGAGGCGGGCGGACATAATGGGGTGGAAGAGTTGACCACGCTCGTTTTGGCGCAGATGGCGAGGCGGTGGACCAGTTTGCCGTTGGTGTCGGCGGGGGGATACTTTGATGGGGTAGGGCTGGCTGCGGCACTCGTGCTTGGGGCTGACGGCGTGCAGATGGGTACGCGCTTTGCGTGTACGCGGGAGTCATCGGCTAGCGAAGCGACGAAGGAGTATCTGCTTGCACTTGGCGACTCGAGTACGCAGCTGGTGGCTAAGGCAGTAAGCCCCACGCGAATGGTGCGCAATGCGTACTGCGAGGGCATTGTGAAGCTAGAACGAGAGGGGGCTAGCAGAGAGGTTTTGGAGGAGTTTATGGGGAAGGGGCGTACGCGGAAGGGACTGTTAGAGGGGGATCTTATTGCGGGAGAGGTAGAGGCGGGGCAGATAGTGGCGGCAATAGATGATTTGCCCTCAGCGGTTGATGTGGTGCGAGAGGTCGGGGCTGCATGCGTGGCTAGGCTACAGGAGATAGCGAAAGGAGGGGTGCAGTGTGGGTAGGCTGGAGAAATTTACGCTAGAGAATGGGCTACGGGTGGTGGTAGACACCGATATGAGCACTAGCATGGTGTCGATGTGCCTGGCGTACGATGTCGGGGCGCGGGATGAAGATCCACACCGCACGGGGTTTGCCCATCTGTTTGAGCATTTGATGTTTGGTGGGAGTATTAATATTCCCTCGTACGATGCGCCGTTGGAACGAGCGGGGGGTACAAGTAATGCGTACACTACGCAGGATATGACGTGCTTCCATTGCCAGGTGCCGTGGGAGAATTTGGAGGTGGCATTTTGGCTGGAGAGCGACCGTATGCTCTCGTTGGCATTTACGCCGGAGAGCCTGGAGGTGCAGCGGAGCGTGGTGGTGCAGGAGTTTAAGCAGGTGGCGTTGAATGCGCCCTACGGCGATGTTCAGCATCTACTGCATGGCTTGCTCTACAAAGAGCACCCGTACCAATGGCCCACCCTTGGGAAGAGTGTGGACCACATTGAGGGGGCAAGCATGGAGGAGGTTAAGGCGTTTTTTTACAGCCACTACGCGCCGAACAATGCTGCATTGGCTCTATCGGGACACGTGGAGGCGGCCGAAGCAAGGCGTTTGGCCGAGAAATGGTTTGGTCCAATAGAACGACGAGCAGTGATGCCACGCAACCTGCCCTCCGAGCCGGAGCTTGAGGCGCAGCGCCGGCAGCGGGTGCAACGCCCCGTTCCTTGCGATGCGGTATTCGTAGCGTTCCCAATGGTTGGGCTGATGGATAGCCAATTCTCAACGTACGATTTGCTCAGCGATATACTAGCTAATGGGGAGAGCGCACGGCTTAACAGACGACTCCGAGAGGAGCGGCAGCTATTTGCAGAAATTGATGCCACGGTTTCAGGGCTTGTCGACCCTGGTTTCTTCTTGGTGTCGGGGGTGCTACATGATGGGGTGAGCATAGAAGAAGGCGAGCGGGCCATTTATGAGGAGCTAGAGCAGCTGCAGGATGTGACAGAGGAAGAGCTGCATAAAGTGCAATTGAAGTTTGCGGCAACGCGGGTATTTGAGCGGCTAAGTTCATTGAGTCGTGCGGAGTCATATAGCCGTTACGAGTTGCTTGGGGGTGCAGCGCGATGGGATGCTGAGGTTGGGTTGCGGCAGGAGGTAACGCTTGAGGCTTTGAAGAAGGTGGTGCAGGAGCGTTTTGTAGAGTCGCGAAGCGTGGTGCTAGAGTATGCAGCGGGTGAAAAGGAGAGCTAAAATGGCGGAGCTGAATAGGACAGAGATGCCCCAGCTAGCGTGGGGAAGCAGTTTACCGGCAGTGGATTTATTGCGGGAAGAGTTGCTTAATGGCGATAAGCTTACGCTGCTTGCAGGGGGCGAGGGTTCGGCTGTGATGCTGTGGGTTTACTTTCCGCTTGGCGAAGGAGCTGGGGCAGGACGGATTGTGGCGAGCGGAGCATTTGACGTGCTGCTTCGCGGCACAGCTATGCGGAGCGATGCGGAACTTTCAGAACGCTTTGACACGTTAGGTACGCAGGTGCAGAGCTTTGCTACGAAGGATTACGGTGGATTTCAAATGCTATCCACTGAGGTAGCGTTTCGGGAGTCGCTGGATCTGTTGCTGGAGTCGTTGACGGCACCTGCGTACGCAGAGCAGAGCTTTTTATCGTGGAGGGGGCGTACGTCAGTTGGGCTAGAGGTGGCTGCCCAAACGCCTAGCTACGTGGCGCAGCGAGCGTTATGGAGCGCCATGCTCGGCCAACCGCACCGCTACCAGACCTGCGCAACGCCGGAGAACGTGGCGGAGATGGAGCGCGGGGCTATAGAGCAGTATTATCGGGAGAGCATCGCGGGGTGCTGCTGCCATGTGCTGGCGTGTGGCCCAGCGCGCGGGGAGTGGCAGCAGGTGCTGCGCGAGGAGTTTTGTAAACGGGAGTCGGGGCGAGAGACTCCACTTGCCAGTGCGCCGCTCGTGCCATCGTGTGGGCGGTGTACGGAGATAGGGGAATCTGTGCAACGGCGGCAGGCATCGGTGCAGCTAGGATGCATACTTCCCAAGGCTGGCCATGCGGGCGATGTTGATTTGGCGATACTCGTGTCGTTGCTGGGAGGGTATATGGGGAGTCGGTTGATGCAGAAGCTGCGGGAGGAGAAGGGGTATACGTACGGGGTGCGAGCCACGGCGAGCTACTTTTTGGATGGCGGAGTGCTTCAGGTGTCAAGCGAAGTAGGCAACAACTACGTAGCGGAATGCGTAAAAGATATAAAGGGGGAGTTTGCGAGGCTGCGAGATTCGTTGGTGGGTGCGGAGGAGCTGGATCGGTTGCAGAGCTATCTGCATGGGCGTTTGCTGCGGAGCAGAGATGGTGTATACGCAACGCTGGCGGGGCTGCGAGTGTACGTGCTGAATGCGGGGTACGGCGTAGACTACCCCGATCGTTACGCTGCGGCGTTGCACTCCATAACCGCGGAGCGGCTTCGTGCGGCGGCGGAGTGGCTGGTTGAAGAGCGTTTCACGTTGAGCGTGGCGGGCGATGCGGCGGAGTTTTCGGAGGTTCGTTGGTAAAGGGATGCGAGAGGGGCGAAGAGGTACAGAAAGATATGAAAAGGGAAACTGTGATGGAAAGAGCGGCTTTTCGGTACGTAAGGGCGGTGGTGCTGGTGCTGTTGCTAGCAGCTGGCGGAGGCGTGTATGGACAAAAACCTCGCTATAATAAGCCGAAGCAGCCCACTTTGGTGCGGTTGGAGACGAATATGGAGACCAATCGCGTGACGATTTATTTTATACCGGCGCAGTTCCATACTGACTACGTCAACGCAGAAGGAACTGTAATCTACCGGCGTAAGATGGTAGACGGTGCGGAGGATTGGGAAGAGATAGGTCGTGTTCCGGGTGCTGGCGTGTCCAATGTATTGCCCTACGTAGATAGAGACGCAGATATTTCACAGGGGCCTCAAGCCTATAGATTAGCATCGTACTCAAGCGAGGGGAATTCCGCAATGACCGATTCCCACGAGACGATGTTTCTGCGTTATGCGTACGATTCTTGCCGGGATGAGGTGCATCTCACATGGAATGATTACAAGGGGTGGGATAATAAATTTACTCAGTACCTTGTATGCGAGGTGAATAGCGGGTCAATCATACAAGAGTCAAATTACATTGCTACCATAGCTAATGCATCAGGCTATCGCACAGAGTTTAAAAAGGAGCAACTGAAGCGAGAATCAACGTATTACTACGCAGTGCAGATACAGCGGACCTCAGAAGAGGGAGAGAGGTTTCCCGATGGGAAGCTGAGGTACGACTGCTGGAGCAATAAGATATCGTTTTCAACCCGTAAGCTTATTAAGCCGCGGCTAGTGATTGATAGCGTTATGGGTCAAGCTGGGGCGAATCGGGTGCTCTACACCATCGATGCTGCGGCGAAGGTGAAGCAGTTTGAGTTGATTTCACGTCGGGATACCACGGTTGGGCCGACGATGTGGACAACGTTGGATACATTTGAGGATAAAAGCCAGGGATTGACAATAGATGCATCGGAGGGGGTAAATTCCACCAGCCGAAACTACCTGTTGCGTGCTATCGATGCGTGTGATCAAGAGGTATCTCGTTCGCATGACCTTAACAGCATGGTGGTTCGGATTACGGCGAAGGAGGATCATAACTACATTACGTTTAATAAGCTTCTTGTTCCCCCCGGGTCACAGCCGGAGTATCGACTGCATAGAATAATTGAGCGCAACGGAGAGGATGTGGACGAGGAGCTGAAAGTGTTTGTTGGGGATAGCGAGCCCCTTGAGTATGAAGATCCGACGGATTTACCAGGGTTCCGAGGGATAAATTTTTTGGCAAAGTACCGATACTACGTCAAGGTGCGAGAGTTGCCGAGCGGCAAGAGCGGTATTGACCGTGGGCGCAGCGCGGTGGACAGCTGTTTCGTAGAGCCAAAAATCGTGTTGCCAACGGCGATAGCCCCACGTCCAACCGATGGGGGACCTACGGCGGAGGGGAAGCGGATGGAGTTTAAACCCCTGTCGAGCGGCACAACACCGTACGAAATAACGATATACAATCGGGCAGGGCAGGTGATATTCCATAAGGAGAACGAGCCGTGGACAGGCCGGCTCCCCAATGGGCAATATGCGCCAGAGGGGGCGTATGTTTACAACGTAAAGCTGAAAGCGGTGGGGTATAAGACGATAGAGCGGACAGGAAGCCTAATGGTGGTGTATCCCATAAAGTAATGCCGTTGCGTGGAGGGGAGAGATGGAGATAGAAGCGAAGCGTTGGGCCCCGGAGAAGCAGGCCTTGATTGATGCGGCGTACGCCGATCTGCTCTCGGCGGCAGTGTATAGCCAGTCGGAAGAGGATAGAGCGTTGATTGATAAGGCGTTTTGCCTTGCGAATTCGGCGCATTTTGGCGTGGTGCGTAAAAGCGGAGAGCCCTACATACTCCATCCAATCGCCGTGGCGAAGTTGGTGACCAAGGTGTTGCCGGGCGATGCGGAGTCAATAGCCTGCGCACTGCTGCACGATGTGGTGGAAGATACAGACTATACCATAGATGACATTAAACGGGAATTTAATCCAGGCATTGCGGTTATTGTCAATGGGTTGACAAAGATTGATAAGTTTGTAGAGAGCAGCGGTACGAAGCAGACGGTGAACTTCCAAAAGCTTATCAACACGATAGAGGATGATTTCCGTACGATATTTATAAAGCTGGCGGATAGATTGCATAATATGCAGACCCTCAGCTCAATGAGCGAGGAGAAGCAGAAGCGTATAGCCAGCGAGACCACCTACTTCTACGCGCCGATAGCGGAGCGGCTTGGGCTATATGACTTCAAGACGCAGCTAGAGGATTTGGCGTTCCGGTACCGTAGCCCCAGGGAGTATGCTGAGATAGAGCAGAAGCTGCAGCTGAGCAAGGAGCAGCTAATCAACCGAATCAATAGTTTTTCCCGCCCGATAAGTTCAAAGCTTGTGCAGAGCGGCATGGAGTTTAGCGTGTCGAGCCGGTCGAAGTCGATCTACTCGATATGGAATAAGATGCAGCGCAAGGGGGTGACCTTTGAGGAGATATACGATTTGCTAGCGATGCGCATCGTGTTTACCCCCAAGGAGGGGATACCCGAAAAGACGCAGTGCTGGTTCATTTATACAGTCATTACGGATATATATCCCGTGCTGCGCGACAGGACGCGCGATTGGGTGTCAACGCCGAAGGTGAATGGCTACGAGGCGTTGCAGTGCACGTTGCTGAGTAAGTCGGGCAATTGGATAGAGGTGCAGATTCGCACGGACCGGATGAACGCAATAGCCGAGAATGGGCTGGCAGCGCATTGGAAATACAAAGGGGATAATTTTGCGGATAGCTACGCGAAGCTCTTTGAGTCTCTGCGTTCGCAGGTGACTCAGGTGCAATCGGCGCCATATAAAAATGCGACGGATTTCGTGACGAATATCCAGGCGGCGCTGTTGGTACAACAGATACGGGTGTTTGATGGGGCGGGAAAGGAGTATAACATATCCCGCCAATCCACAGTGCTTGATTTCGCTTACATGCAGTCTGTGCAGATAGGGAATAGGGCGATAGGCGCACGGGTGGATGGAAAGTTCCAACAGCTGAATAGTAGGCTGCGGGGAGGAGAAACGGTAGAAATACTCACGACACGTTCGCAGATGCCCTCGCCGAAGTGGCTAGATTTTGTGCAGACATCGTTGGCGAAGAACAATATAAACCAGAGCATTCAGGATCAGCGGCGTGCGTTGGTAGAGACGGGGCGGCGGCGGGTGATGGAGGTTTGCAGCCAGGTGCCAGGGGTGGCTGACGAGGTAAAGCTGGATGAAGTGCTTCCGAAGTTTGGGGTTATAGGGCTAGAGGAGCTGTATGTAGGGGTGGCACTGGGCGATATAAATCTGCGTATACTGAGGCGGAGCCTACGGGTTGATAGGTTAAGAATGGTGATGCAGAAGGGAATTGCCTCGTGCTTGCGGCAGGGCAGATCGACAAGGCGGGGGGCGGCAGAGGCTGAGGACGAGTCGGGGGTGCGCTACGAGGTGCTGCAGTCGCCCTGCTGCAATGCGTTGCCGGGGGATGAAGTGGTGGTGTTCAAACGTAATGAGCAGACGGTGGAGGCGCATCGCACGTTGTGTAACGAGGCGGTACGTCTCTCGGCGCAGCATGGAGATCGGTTGGTGAAAGTAACGTGGCCGCCATCGAAGGAGCAGCGCTACAGCGCGCAGTTTTACTTAGAAGGGCGCGATGGGAAAGGGTTGCTGGAGAGTCTATTCAAGAGCATAGCTACTGACATAGCTGTGGATGTGCATAAGGTGGACATGCAGAGCGATGGGTTTAGTTTCCATGGTGTTATCTCAGTGCATGTGAGGGATTTGGCGGAACTTGGGGTGGTAATGCAGGCGGCTAATAAAGTGCCAGGGGTGCTGAAGGTAATCCGGGTGTTGAGTAGCCCCAAGTAGAGGAAGAGTACGGGCTGCGGTGAGTAGCTAGTTTTTGGCGTGGAGAGTCGTCCATGCAGAGGTTGACCATGAGCGGTTGTCTGCGCGGTGGGGGAGAGAATCGCCGTGTATGACAAAATCTTCACGTGGACTTTGCAAGGGGAGTCGTGACAATTGGCTTGCGAGTGGAAAGTTTTTTTTATCTTTGCATCTAGAAAAGAGGGTGTGGAATCAGAGGGGGAGGGGTCTTTGACATAGAGGGGCTGACTTAGGTTTTGACAGCAAGTAGAATGGGTGGGTAAGCATGCCGAGTGACTGCGTTGTACTCGTAAAACAGGATGCAGAGAACCAATAAGTGGCAATGATTACAATTTTGCTCTCGCTGCTTAGTAATTGCTCAGCAATACTATCTTAATCGCTCCGCGGAAGGTGGGGCGACGAGATGTCTCTCGGGGCGTACGGTTCTGTTTCGCTCCGAAACGAGGCACCATACCGACAGAACTAGCTGCGCGTAGCGTCTCGGATGCGCAGCGAAACTAAGAGACCACGGATACGGTTTTGGGCGCCCTGCGCCAGCCATATCCCGGCAATTAAGCCAGGGCTAAGCATGTAGAAAGCTTGCTGGTTCCTTGTTTGGACGCGGGTTCGACTCCCGCCAGCTCCACAAAAGTGCGCTTCGTGACTGATGGGCATACCCCATCGTGAGAGCGTAGGAGGAAGGCACTCCGTGCCGAAGGCCGATGCGCAGGAGTAGGTAGGGATTCAACCCTTCTTTTTGAAGATAGAGCGATGCGTATGGTAAAGAATATAATGAGTCTGCTGGCGATGGCGGCGGTGCTGCTGGCAACGGTGCAGAGGGGGCGTGGAGAGGAGCTAGGGATGGAGGATGTACTGCTGAACGATAAGTTGCTCTCCGTGGTGCGGAGCGAGGGCGGAAAGCCGTTCCCGCTAGATGGTGGGTACTATACTCGCATGGAGGATGCGGGGATAGTGGTGGTAGATTATGAGACTGGAGCGGTGGTTGACACGCTGTGTCCATTCTCCGAGCTTAGGGGCGCGCTGGCGGAGAAGCGTCCCTCAATGTACAGGGTTTCTCCCGATGGAAAATGGCTTCTCTTGGGATTCGATGCGAAACCCATCTATAGGCGTAGCGTTGAGTACAGCTATACGCTCTACAATCGGGAAAGAAAAGAGTTTTTCCCCATAGGGAGTGGGGAGGCGCGCGATGCAATGTTTTCGCCCGATGCGAAGCAGGTAGCCTACGTGGAGCAAAACAACCTTTACGTGGTTTCGCTAGGTAAGTTGGGGGCGGGTGTGCCGACCGCTGTGACGACTGATGGGTTGCGCAATTCCATAATCAATGGGCACACAGACTGGGTATATGAGGAGGAGTTCGCCTTTACGCGTGCTTTCGAATGGGCGCCAGATGGGGCGCACATAGCGTTTCTTCGCTTTGATGAACGTGCTGTGAAAGAGTACGTGATGCCGGTGTATGGGGAGGGACCCTACCCCACGATGTATAGCTACAAGTACCCCAAGGTGGGGGAGAGGAATAGCGTGGTGACGCTGCACATTTACGATGTTAGGAGCGGGAAAACGCTGCGCGCCGATGTAGGAGAGGAGACGGATCAGTACATAGCCCGCCTGCAATGGATTTCTAAGGAACGGCTGTTGGCCCTCCGGCTCAATCGGGAGCAGAACTGTATGGATTTGCTGCTGGTGGAGGCTAAGAGTGGGCAGAGCCATGTTGCGTTTCGTGAGCGTAACAACCGCTATGTGGAAGAGCCAGAGGATGCCACGGTGTGCGTGCTGCCTGGGGGTAAGCAGTACGTGATTACGAGCGAGCGAGATGGGTATCGCCACCTCTACCTGCAGAGCTTTGGCGATAGTACTAGTGCCAAGCAGCTAACGAAGGGCGAGGATGAGGTACGGCAGGTGTATGGCTACGATGCGTCGAGAAGGCGTATGGTTTACCAGCGCTATGCGGGGCCGTTGCGTACAGAGGTATGTGCAGTTGGTGTGAATGGCGGCAGAGAGGTGGTTCTCTCGAAGGAACGAGGGATGAACAGCGCGAGGTTTAGCGCAGACTATTCGCATTACGAGCTGAGCAATAGCACGTTGCAAAGTCCACCGAGGGTCTCAATACACAATGCTAATGGGAAAGAGTTGCGCTTGGTGGCGGATAACCACGAGGTGCGGATCGAGGCGGAGCGGCTGGGGCTGCCGCGCAAAGAGTTCTTTTCGTTCGTTACGCCGGAGGGGGTTCAGCTGAACGGGTATATGATTAAGCCGATTGATTTTGATGCCAAGCGCCGTTATCCAGTGCTTTTTGATCAGTACTCCGGTCCTAATTCCCAGCGGGTGCTGGACGAGTGGAGCGTGGGGTGGAACGATTATATCGCTGCGCGGGGGTGTATAGTGGTGTGCGTGGATGGGCGTGGCACAGGGGGGCGAGGCGAAGAGTTTAGGAAGCAGACGTATGGGAAGCTAGGAGACCTGGAGAGTGCGGACCAGATTTCGGCGGCGCATTACGTGGCATCGTTGCCGTATGTAGATGCTTCTAAGATTGGGATTTGGGGCTGGAGCTATGGGGGGTATATGTCATCGCTTTCGTTGTTTCGGGGACAAGGGGTGTTCAAGATGGCGATAGCCGTGGCGCCCGTGACGAATTGGCGGTACTACAACACAATATACACAGAACGCTACATGGGTCAGCTGTCGACCAATGCGGCGGGATACGATGCGTACTGCCCGATAGGGTTTGCGCATTTGCTGCGGGGGTCTTTGCTAATCGTTCATGGCACAGGTGATGACAACGTTCATTATCAGAATAGTATGCAGCTGGCAAATGCGCTTATCGCTGCTGGGCGTGATTTTGATATGATAACCTACCCCGATAGGAATCATTCAATAAATACGGAGGGGGCGAGGATGCATTTATATAGGCACTTGACGCAGTACGTGGAGAAGCATCTGTTTGGGGAGTAGGGAAGGTAACTAAAATGGCTGCGTTTCGTAAGAGGATGGAAGGTATGAGTGCTGTAAAAAGGAAGGGAATGCTATGAAACGGAGAATAATGGTGTTGCTGGTGTGCGCTGCGGCGGTACTGGGGGGCGTGGCGGTGACAAGTTGCGATAAAGTGGGAGAGATTTTCTCGAACTTGGGACTTTCAGACGAGGAAATAGTGAAAGGGCTACGAACGGCGTTGGATTCATCGGCCAATACGTCGGCATTGAGCGCATCGAAAGTAGATGGTTTTTTGATGAATGAGCTGATAAAGATTGCAGCACCGCCCGAGGTGGTTCAGTTGAAGGAGACGTTGGATAAGGTTGCGGCAAACCCATTGGCAGTAGCCGCTTTTATGGTTGCGACTAAAGGTCAGTCTCCAAAAGCGTTTTTGGGAGATAAGATGGAAGATTTGGTGAAGAGCATAAATCGTGCAGCCGAAGAGGGGTCAAAAAAAGCATATCCCATTTTTAAAAAGGCGATTACGGACATGACGATTACGGATGGGTTGAGGATACTGCAGGGGGGGGAGACATCGGCGACGGATTATCTTAAGGAAAAAACGTATCAGGCTTTGGTGGATGCGTTTGAAAAGCCGGTGAGAGAGGTAGTGGTTAATGGAGAAGTATCAGCCCTATGGGAGCCAGTGGCTAAGAAGTATAACCTCATTGCCCCGGCTATAAAAGGGAAGTCTTTTGAAGGGTATACGTTCGTAGGACCAGAGAGTGTCAACCCGGACTTGTCAGAGTACATTACAGAGCAGGCAATGACTGGCCTGTTCAAACTTGTTGCAGAGGAAGAGGCTGCGATACGGAAAGATCCGATGAGGTACGCATCAGATATAATTCGAAAGGTGTTCGGGTCGCCCGAGGCGAAGACGGCGTTGAATAAATAGGCAAAGAAAAGCTAGCAGTTAGTTGTTGGAATTGATACTGAAAGAAGAGGACTAGAAGCAATGAATGAGATAAATAGAGTTGGGGAGAGCACGTATTGGATCGGTGTAGAGGATAGGAAGTCGGTGCTGTTTGAGAGGCTTTGGCCTATACCTATGGGCGTGGCGTACAACAGCTATTTAATTCTGGGGGCGGAGAAAACGGCATTGGTTGATACAGTGCCCGATGGTGCAGAGGGGCGTTTCCTTGATCGCGTTGCGCAGCTACTGAATGGGAGGCAATTGGATTATTTGGTGATAAACCACATGGAGCCGGACCATTCGGGGAGTATTCCGGGCGTTATTGAGCGTTTCCCAGGTGTGACGTTGCTTGGCAATAAGCAGACAAGACGTATAATGGAGGGATACCAGCTGAGCCTCGACCATTTTCAGATGGTCAGTGATGGGGAGGAGGTTTCGTTGGGTAATATTACTTTGCGTTTTTTTCTAACCCCTTGGGTGCATTGGCCTGAGACGATGATGACGTACCTGGTAGAGGAGGGGATACTCTTTTCTGGCGATGCGTTTGGGGCGTTCGGGGCGCATGATGGGGCATTGTTTGATGACGAGTATAACTTTGAGAAGGTGCAGGGGGAGATGCGTCGATACTACAGCAACATCGTGGGGAAGTACGGGAAGTTTGTGCAGCGTGCGATGAAGAAGCTGTCGGGGGTGGCGGTGAAGATGATATGCTCGACGCATGGGCCGATATGGCGGAGCCACGTTGATTGGGTGCTTAAGAAATATGACATGTACAGCCGGCAGGCGGGCGAGCCAGGGGTGGTGATGGCGGTGGCCTCGATGTATGGTAGTACGATGCAGTTGGGAGAATATATAGCTCGCCGGTTGGCGGTGGAGGGAGTGAAACGCATTGCGCTGCATGACGTTAGCACGTCGCATATGTCGTACATAGTGAACGATGTGTGGAAATATAATGGGCTGGTGCTTGGTTCGGTAACCTATAATATGGGATTGTTTCCCCTGATGCAAGCACTATGCGATGAACTCTTGGGACTCGGCGTGCAGAATAAAGAGTTGGCGCTGTTCGGTTCAGGAAGCTGGGGGGGCGGTTCGCTTGCGCTGCTGAAGCGTTTTGCGGAGAAGGCGCAGATGAAGCCAGTAGTAGAGTCTGTGGAGATGGTAGGACGGCCGTCGGCAGAGGTGTACCGGAAGTGCGATGAGTTGGCAGCTGGTTTGGCGGAGAGAGTGTTGGCGCAGCGAGAGAACTAGAGGGGTATGCGAGCCGATACTCTACTTGGTCGTTTCCAAAGGAGTGCCTTATTGCTGTCGTTACTGGTGGTAGGTCCTTTCGTGTCGCATGCGCAGCAGCAGTCGCCGCCCACGCCAATGGAGCGATTGGAGAAGGCGCAAGCCCGTGTGGATGAGGGGAATAGACGGATTCAGGATGCGCTGCAGATGATTTCCGAAGGGGAGGCAATGTATAAGAGTGGAAAGGCTGAGGTGAAAAACTACGAGAAGCAGCTCAAACAGAGGGAGAAAGCCCACATGCGTGAGGCGAAGGAGTTGTTGCGTCGCGCAGAAACCGATGACAAGGAGGAGCGAGCAGTAGTGCGAGAGGAGATGAAGGGGGTGAAGGAGAGCTTTCGACGCGATACGCGGGAGATAAGGGGTAGCCTGAAGGGGGCAATGAAAGAGCAACGCAACGGCGAGAAGCTGATGGAGCGTGGGAAGAAGAAGTTGAAGAAAGCGAAGGGGTTTCTTTCCTCTGCGCAGGCGAAGCTTAAAGAGACGGAGAAGCAGAATAGGGAGCGAGAGGAGAAAATGCTGTCGGTAGAAGGGCGGCGTTAGGAAGCAATCTAAACGGCAAGAGCTGGGTAAGTAATGGCAAAGAAAGCGGAGAAGAAGGCGAAGGTGGCACGAATACTCGTGGTGGATGATGAGCGGGCAATTCGTGACACGCTGAAGGGGATACTGGAAGACGAGGGTTACGATGTGACGGCAGCGGAGGATGGCGCAGAGGCGTTGGCGCTGTTTGAGAAGTCTCCTTACGACGTTGTGCTCTGCGATATCAAGATGCCGAAGATGGATGGGGTAGAGGTGCTAGAGAAGCTGTTGGAGCTGGGTGATGTGCCGGTGGTGATGATTTCGGGTCATGGGACGATAGAGACAGCTGTGGATGCGATGCGGCGAGGGGCGTACGATTATATAGAGAAGCCTTTGGACTTGAATCGTCTACTGGTGTCGGTTCGTCATGCGTTGGATCGGTCGCATTTGGTACGAGAGACGCATGTCCTTCGCCAGAAGGTGCAGGATTCGTATAGGATGATAGGAGAGTCTGCTGCGCTGAACGATATACGACGGATGATGGAGCGTGTGGCTCCATCGCCGGCAAGGGTGTTGATAACTGGAGAGAATGGAACGGGTAAAGAGCTGGTGGCACATGGAATACATGATCTTAGTGCCTGTGCAGGAGGCCCCTTCCTAGAGGTGAATTGCGCAGCGATTCCATCAGAGCTTATTGAGAGCGAACTTTTTGGTCACGAGAAGGGTTCGTTTAGTGGGGCAGACCGACAGCGCATAGGGAAGTTTGAGTTGGCTGATGGCGGTACGCTCTTCCTTGATGAGATAGGGGATATGAGCCTTAGCGCGCAGTCGAAAGTGCTACGAGCCTTGCAGGAGAATAGGATTACCCGAGTGGGAGGGGATAAGGACATTGAGGTTACCCCCAGGGTGATAGCGGCAACGAATAAGAATCTTCTTGAGGAGATAAACAAGGGTACTTTCCGAGAGGATTTGTACCATCGGTTGAGCGTGATACTCATTCATGTTCCTCCCCTGCGTGAGCGAGCCGAGGATATACCGCTGCTGGTAGATTATTTCTTGACGAAATTGGCGGCAGAGCAGGGGATTGCGAAACGTAAGATCGCTCCGGAGGCGGTACGGCGGTTGCAGGGAATGGAATGGAGAGGGAATATTAGAGAGCTTCGGAACGTGGTGGAGCGGTTGACTATTCTCTCCGACAATACCATTGACTTGCGGGATGTGGAGCAGTATGCCCTCTAATTCCGAAATGGGGAATGGCGTTGGATATAACGATATTAGGGAGTGGCAGCGCATTGCCCACATCAAGGCGAATGCCATCGGCTCATGCGATTCAGAGTGGAAGCAGAACCTACTTGGTGGATTGTGGGGAAGGAACGCAGATGCGTCTTTTTGGTGCGAAAATCTCGTTTGAATCAATATCTGCCATCTTTTTAACCCATGCGCATGGAGACCACACGTTGGGTTTATTTGGTCTGCTGGCCTCTATGGGTATGCAGCATCGGAGGAGTGGGTTGACGGTGTATGGGCCTAGAGGTTTTGAGGAGGTCTTTTGGACGAACGTACACTTCTTTTTGGAGGCGGTAGAGTTTGACCTACGCTATGTGTCGCTGGATGATGACGATGCGAGGATTATATATCAAGACAGACAGGTGACGGTGGAGAGTATACCGCTTCGGCATCGGATTCCAACGGTAGGTTTTGTTTTTAGGGAAAGGGAAAGGCCGCTGAACGTACGCCGTTCGGCGGTAGAGCGTTACGGTTTGTCGTTTGAGGAGATTGCATGTGCAAAGCGCGGGGAGGATGTTTTGCGAGAGAAGATGACGATACCAGCGTCAGCTATAACGTTCCGACGGCACGAGCCCATTAGCTACGCCTACATGAGTGATACCCGTTTTAGCGAGCGGGCGATAGCGATGGTGGGACATGTGGTTGTGCTCTACCATGAGGCTACCTACATGGACGATTTGGTGCGTCATGCGAAGGAAACAGGGCATAGCACGACGCGTCAGGCTGCGGAGTTCGCAAGGCGGGTTGGGGCTGAAAAGTTAATTGTAGGGCATTTTTCGTCTCGTTACGAAGATGTGGATCCAGTGATAGCCGAGGTTAGAAGCTATTTTCCGAAAGCAGAGGCGGCGCAAGAGGGGGATAGGTATAGGATATCGAGTTGCAATTGGGAAGAAGAGTCGTTTTGAGTGCTGTTAAGGGTGGTTTATAGAGAGGGGATATGGAGTCAACTGAGCTAGTAATATTTATAGGTCTGCTTGTGTTCGTTTCGCACCTCTTTACGGGGCTGTTTGAGAAGAAGAGAATACCAGACGTGCTGTTGCTAATGATTATAGGTTTGATTATAGGACCTATACTCGGCTTGGTGAATGCAGAGTCGTTTGGTGTGGTAACGGATGTCTTTACTACGGTGACGTTGGTCTTTATTCTTTTCCATGGCGGGCTAGACTTGCGCATAACGGCCATGCGCTCGGCGATGAAGGGGACAATGGCGTTGACGTTAGGTAATTTTTTTGTTACGATGGCGGTTATCGGTTTGGTAGGATGGCTGCTAGTTGACATACCGCTGTTGTCGGCGTTCACGTTGGGTGCGATAGTGGGAGGAACATCATCGGCTGTGGTAATACCTTTGGTGCAACTGCTGCGAATGCAGGACAGTAGTAAAACCATTTTGGTACTAGAGTCGGCTCTGTCTGATGTGTTGTGTATCGTTTTCGTTTTGGCCTTTGCGCAGGCGCATGTGTCTGAGGAATTGAATGTAATGCAGATGGTAGGTAGCATCTTAAGTTCGTTCATACTGGCCGGAATTATCGGAATAGCGAGTGCACTGCTTTGGTCGGCGATGTTGGCAAAGGTTAGAACGCTCAAGAATTCAATGTTTACAACGCCTGCGTTTGTATTCGTAGTGTATGGTGTATCGGAGCTGCTAGGCTTTAGCGGGGCGATTGCGGCGTTGGCTTTTGGGGTTTCCTTGGCGAACATCGATTTGTTTCCTATGCGCTACATCCGTAAGATACGCAGGGAGGGTTTGCAAACGTTTAACGATGTTGAGAAGCAATTCTTCTCAGAGCTTGTGTTCCTATTAAAAACATTCTTTTTTGTCTTCATAGGGGTGTCCATTCGGTTTTCCAATGTGTGGACAATGGTGCTCGGCGTGTTACTTACTGTCATCATTTACATCATACGTATACCAATTGTCAAGTTTTCAGTGCGTCAACCTCTGCCAACGTTGGATCTTACGGTAATGGCTGCAATGGTTCCTAAAGGGTTGGCGGCGGCCGTGTTGGCGGCAGTGCCAATGCATTTTGGAATGCCTAGTGGAGGGCTTATTAGAGATGTAGTGTATGCAGTGATTTTGACGAGCATCGTCTTAACCAGCGTGTTGATACCGTTGTTGGAGAAGGTGCCAATGGTTAGAGCGTTCTACGCAGTGATTTTTAGGCGTAGGAGTGCGTTTACAACGGGCAGAGAGGTGGAAGAGGCAGTAAAGGAAACAGAAGAGACGAAAGAAGTAACAACGGTAGAAGAAACTTCGGAACAGCTTGATAAAGAGGTGTCCAGCGAGAAAGGTACGGAAGAATAGTAGTTCGTGTGCATGCGGAGTGTGAAAATTTGTTTACCTTTGCAGCCGAAGTGAGGCCCCGTAGTTCAGCTGAATAGAACGTCAGATTCCGGTTCTGAAGGTCGTGGGTTTGAATCCCGCCGGGGTCACTTTTTGGGTGCGCCGCGCAACCCACTCTAGTGGAGGCGGCTGTTTGCGCATTGGCTTTGCGAAGTGCTATTTATGTCGTTTAGCTGCGTTCAAAAGCAAGGTTTTTAACCACGTAACACTTAAACATTATAAAAACAAATGAAAAGACGGTTGGTGTTCTTTACTGTATTGGCGAGTTTACTGCTGATGGGTGTGGCTGCCAAGGCGCAACCAAAGGCCATTGGCGCAAGGTTCGGTTGGGTGGCTGAGGTGTCCTATCAACACACCTTAGGGCCTGGCTTTATGGAGTTGGGTTTGGGTATTCCGGGGTATAGCGCTGGTATTGCGCTAGACGGAACGTACAATTGGGTAGCCTATCAAAACAACTCCGGGAAGAGGGATCACTTTGAGTTCTTTGTGGGTGGCGGTTTAGGCCTTCACACTATTTTTTATCGAGGAAGTTATAATATCAGTGCCAAGTATGATCAGGATGACAACTTGGTTGTCACAAATCAGCCGACTTGGAATACTGGGGTTGGAGTTGGGCTTATGGGGAGCATAGGCATCCAATACCAATTCTCTTTCCCATTCCAAATTGGCATATCGTGGCGTCCGATGTTTGGAGGCCTATTTACCAATGGTGCGTCCGGGTTTTACCTCCCAGGCTTATTCGATGGAGGTATAGCGTTCCGTTACGTGTTTTAGGTCTTCCTGTTGAGTAAGGGAATAAAGAGCGCAGAGGCTGCTAAAGCGTAGCAGTCTCTGCGCTCTTCTTATGGCTATTTGAATGCAAAGTAGACAGCCATAATGAGCAGTAGAAATGCCACGAAGTGGTTCCAACGGAGCGGCTCACCCCGAAAGAAGAGTACAGTGAATATTGTGAAAATGGTAATGGAAATCACCTCTTGCACCACCTTAAGCTGGACGAGGGAGAAGTGGCCCCCATTGCCTATGTATCCGAAGCGGTTGGCAGGCACTTGAAAGGCGTATTCAACGAAGGCTAGACCCCAACTCATCAGGATGACAATAATGAGCGGCGTTGCATCGGTGAGTACCCTCATCTGTTGCAGCTTGACGTGCCCATACCAGGCGAACGTCATAAAGATGTTAGAAACCACAAGAAGCAGTACCGTGTATATACCTTTCATTTTCCAATTTTTTTCTGTTCCTACGAGCTGCAAAATTAGGGTGAGAAATCGGAAAAGCGAAGATTTTCATTAGCGTGTTTTGTTCATCTACCGCAGTTTTAGAGCTTTTCGGGGTGATTATGAGAGGAAAATAGAGTAAATTCGCGGCGGTTGTGAAAGAAGGGTTTCAACGAGTGGCGAAAAAAAAGAGCATACGCAATCGCTTGGTGGTGTCGGTGCTGCTGGTGGCGGTGGTATCTTTTGCGCTCTCCGTGGGGGTGCTTACCGTCCGTTTCGCCAGCCAAGGACGTGCAGCTACTGAGCAACTCCTGAGTGCGAAGGTGACCGCCACAGCGCAACGCATCAATGAGCCGATGCGGCAGCGAATGGAACGGTTGCAGATATTTGCTCAAAGCGTAAGCGGGATGAGTCCGTCTACAGCAGAGCGGGAGGTCGCCACGCTGATACGTATTGCTAAACGCATGCTGATGCAGCAGCCGGAAACCAACTCTTTATGGGCTGCACTGGATTATAGGTACTTCCATCGCAATGTGGACAGCACCAATGAGAATGCTTTTCGCTTTCTACATTTCAAGTCAAATGGCAAGGAAATAACGCTTAACGACACGCTGATTGCACAGGGTGATGATCGTTATACGCGCCTGCGAGATGGGGCTGTGGCACAGGTTCTGTCGCCTAGGTTTGAGGTTGAGAGCCGAACCGACTCAACGCTTTCGTTGACTTTTATAGCCCCTGTGTTTGACTCCTCGGGGCGCAGCATGGGGCTTGTGGGTGTTGATGTTCCTCTCAAGGATTGTCATGCAGAGGCGCAGCGCAGCGTGGCGGTGGCTGGGGCCTACTCCATGGTGGTGGCGAACGATTTGACCCTCGTATCGCATCCCAACACGAGCAATATTGGACAGCCATTTGAGAAAGTGCTAACCACCATGCCGAATATCATTGCGGCGATGGATCGTATGCAGCAGGGCGATACGGTGCGCATGTCGTATATGAATACGGCTAGCGGTCAACTTCAAGTGTTCTTTAGTGCTCCCATTCGCCTGTCTCAAACCGACACTCCATGGGCTTTCTGTGAAGTAGTCCCCCTTTCCTCGCTTGTTGCCCCCACGAGGAATTCGTTGCGTATCATCGTAGGAGTGTCCATTGTGGGGTTACTACTCCTCGTGGTAATGCTGGTCTTTATAGCAAATCGGTTGGCGCATCCGTTGGCGAAGGCCAGCGAAAGCCTACGGCAGCTGTCCCAAGGGAATCTTGATGAGTCGCTCCGTCTCCACGTAGCCCGACGTGACGAACTGGGAGAAATAGCGCGCTCCACTAACCATCTGTTGGAGGGGCTTCGCGATAAGGCGCATTTTGCGGAGGCCATAGGACAGGGGGATCTCACGGCATCTTACGATGCTGATGAGGGTGATATCTTGGGGCAGAGCCTCAAGGCTATGCAGGCCAGTCTGCGTGCTGCGAGCGAGCGTGAAGAGGCGCAGCGTCGCATTGAAAATCAGCAGGCGTGGGCTACAAAAGGGGTAGCGGAGTTCTCTGAACTCTTCCGTAAGAATACTGATAGTATCGATACGTTTAGCTACCAAATGGTGCGAGCGTTGGTGGAATATGTGGGGGCGAATGTGGGGGCGGTTTTTCTACTGGAAGAGGATGGGGCAACGCGGCCAAAGTACTATCGCATGGCGGCGAGCCATGCCTACGAGGTGCGTCGTTACAAGGATCATCGCATAGAGCTGGGTGAAGGGTTGGTGGGGCGTTGCGGGTTGGAGAAAAAACGCATACTACTGACCGATATACCATCCGACTACGTGAAGATAGCATCTGGCTTAGGGCAAAGCACGCCACGAGCTCTGCTGCTCGTACCGATGATGGTGAGTGAGGAGCTTGTGGGCGTATTAGAGGTGGCGTCGTTTTCTCTGTTTGAGGAGTATGAGATACGCTTCATTGAGTCGATTGCGGGAACTTTTGCGGGTACGCTCTTGACTGTGAAAGGAAACCAGCGGACGCAGCTCTTACTGCAGGAAGCGCAAGAGCAGTCAAAGACCATGCGAGAGCAAGAGGATGCGATGCGGCAGAACCTTGAGGAGCTGCGGGCTATTCAAGAAGAGAACGAACAGCAAAAGGCTGTTACGGAAAGTCTTGAGCATGCTGTGCAGGTGGCGTGCTTTGTGGCAGAGTTTGACCGAGATGCCAGGTTGGTGCGTGTGAATGACGATTTCCTAGCCGAGATACGTGCGAGTCGTGAGGAAATGATTGGAACGCATGCCGCGGAGTTTTTGAGCCTACATCAGGAGATAGCGCGCGACTTCTCTCGCTTCTGGGAAGAGATACTATCGGGGGCCACCAAGCGGCAGGTGCCCGTTGAGATGGTACGCCGTAACGAGCGGTTCCATTTTATTGAGACCTACGCCCCCATATACGATGCGCAGGGGACGGTGACGGGCGTACTTCGTATAGGTTATCCCGCCCCTACGGGCGACAAGGAGGAGACCAATGCGTAGCGTGCCGCTTGCAGAGCGTATGCGTCCTCGTACTCTCGATGAATATGTAGGTCAAGCCCACTTGGTAGGCAAAGGGGCAGTGATGCGCCAAATGATTGAAACAGGCAATCTGTCTCCCTTTATCCTGTGGGGCCCTCCAGGCGTGGGAAAAACTACATTGGCGCAGCTGGTAGCTAGGTCAACGGGAAGAGAATTCTATACGCTTAGCGCGGTTAGTGCTGGGGTGAAGGAGGTGCGTGAAGTTCTTTCGGAGGCTGCAAAGCTTTCGGCAAGCGGGATTGCTAAGCCCCCGGTGCTGTTCATTGACGAAATCCATCGGTTTAGTAAGTCGCAGCAAGACTCTCTTCTCGGTGCGGTGGAGCGGGGCGAGGTGGTGCTAATCGGGGCAACCACGGAAAACCCATCGTTTGAGGTTATAGCCCCTCTGCTGTCGCGTTGTCAGGTGTATACTTTACGACAGCTGTCCCCTGAAGAGTTACAAACGTTACTTGATAGGGCGTTGCGGGAGGATGCCGAACTGCAAAAGGTACATTTTGACATTCGGGAGCGAGAGGCTCTTTTTGGATACGCCGCGGGCGATGGGCGTCGGTTGCTCAACATCGTTGAATTACTCTACAATGCTCGTAGTGGTGATAGGGTTGAGGTGTCCAATGCGCTTGTAGAGCATCTGCTGCAGTCGCATGCAGCGCGCTACGACAAGAAGGGAGAGCAGCACTACGACATGATTTCCGCCTTCATCAAGTCAATACGGGGTAGCGACCCCAATGGGGCGATTTACTGGATGGCGCGTATGCTCGATGGGGGAGAGGACCCCGTGTTTATAGCACGTCGAATGGTAATTTCGGCATCTGAGGATGTTGGATTAGCCAATCCCAATGCCTTGCTGCTGGCGATGTCGGGGTTTGATGCTGTGCGTGCGGTGGGCATGCCCGAGGCGAGAATTATTTTGTCGGAGGTGGCGGTCTATTTGGCGAGTAGCGCGAAGAGTAATGCGAGTTACCAGGCCATTAACAATGCGTTGAAGCTCGTGCACGGTGAGGGGCCGCGTGAAGTGCCGTTGCATCTGCGCAACGCTGAAACCCAGCTAATGCGCGAGTGGGGGTATGGCAGAGGGTATCAGTATGCACACGATTTCCTGGGGAATTTTGCCTACCAAGAATACCTTCCCGCGGGATTAGAGGGGCATGCATTTTACACCCCGCAGGATAACCCGCGTGAACGTGAGATGCGGGCACGCCTCGCACGTCTGTGGCGGAGAAAATATGGCTATTAAGCTCAAAAGGTTGGGTATCGGTTTGTTGATTAGGGCTACAGTCTGTGCAATCAAGAATCTTCTAGTAGGGGAAAGACGATGAAAGCAAAAATCATTTCTGTTGGTACAGAGCTTACCATAGGACAGGTGCAGGATACAAATTCTAGCTTTCTCTCATCGGAGCTGGATGCATTGGGGGTGTACGTGGCGGGCATAGAGGTGATACCCGACAATAGGGAAACCATGCGCCGAGCGTTTGAGGAGAGCGTGGCGCAGCATGCGATAACCGTGGTAACGGGAGGGTTAGGCCCGACTGAAGACGACTTTACAAAGTTCGTGCTGCAAGAGATGTTCGGGGGTGAGTGGACGGAAGACGAAGCTACGCTCGCAGCAATAGTTGATTACTTTGCGCAGCGTGGGGAGGAGGCCTCCCAGCGGAATCGAGAGCAAGCGTTGGTGCCTTCTAGCTGTGAGGTTCTGTTTAATAGGCTAGGTACCGCGCCCGGGATGCTTTTTCGGCGTGGTGACCATTGGTTGGTGTCGCTACCAGGCGTACCGTTTGAGATGAAAGCTCTGTTTGCAGAGGTCGTGGAGCCGTTGATAATGGAACGGTTTAAGGCGAAGCATTTTCACCGCACGCTTCAGGTGTACGGCATCGCGGAGAGCGATTTGGCTGATAGGCTACGTGCATGGGAGGCGAGTTTGAGTCCAGAATTCACTTTGGCCTATCTCCCTTCCCCCGAATCCATAAGGCTACGTATAAGCGCAGTGGATGTGGCAACGAGTGAAACGGCAGCGCATGCGGAAAGAAAGGTTGAAGAGGTGCGCCAGATGCTAGGGTCGTTGCTCTTTGGCGAGGGGAATGAGTCGTTGGCGAGTGCCGTGGGAAAGTTGCTCCTTGCCCAGAACGCCACGGTGGGCACTGCGGAGAGCTGCACGGGGGGTGGTGTGTGCCGCGCTTTAGTGACTGTGCCGGGGGCATCAACGTACGTGAAGGGTGGCGTAGTGGCTTATAGTAGTGCCATCAAGGAACAGTTGCTTGGCGTTAGGGCGGAGCAAATAGCCGACTGCGGTGCTGGGAGCGGCGAGGTGGCCGAGGCGATGGCCGATGGGGTAAAACGGTTGCTTGGAACAGACTATGCGGTATCAACCACGGGCGTGCTAGGCCCTCAGGGCGATGGCACCTGCACCCCCATAGGCACGGTATGGGTGGGCGTAAGCGGCCCTCAAGGGGTGCGTGCTAAGAGGTACGTGGTGCGTTCATCGCGAGAGGTGAGCATGGCGCGTAGCGTGAGCCATGCGCTTAATGCGTTGCGTCTCTACCTTCTAGAGGAGCTGTAGGGTTTTAGATGGCCTCCATACCAGTCAAAATCCCTAACTGCAAAAGAGTATAAGGGGCGGATGGGGGGCGATGGGTAGAAAAAGTGGGTAAGCGACTTATATCGCACCGCTACAACTCTCTATCCTTGCTGCCTTCCGACCCTGGGGAGGTTCAAGAGGAGCTGGTCGTATAAGACTTACCCACGCCGCAAAGGTAGGGATTTTTTGAATAATAGCAATGGAGAGGTGTTGGATGGAAGGGTGTGTTCTCGGTTCTAGAAAGGCGAGAGTGGACTTCTCGGGCTGTCTAGCCAAGGTGCGGAGTGGGGGTAGAATTCCTAGGATTAGCGTGTTTTCTGCGGATGGATGGATTCCGTGAAGAAAGATTTTCTTGTTGTGTCATATGTCGGATCGCTCACTAGAACGATTGTAAATCAGATGTTTAGCATCTATATGGAAATTGACACCGTGCAAAATGGGCGTTGTACCGCCGTGCAACCTTTTGTTAGAAGAAAAAATTCATACCTTTGCGAGAGTAAATTTGTATGTGAAGAAACTCAAACATTACTAAAGAGATGAATAAAACTCAGCTTATCGATGCGATAGCCAGCGAGGCTGGCTTGACCAAAGTGCAGGCGCGTGAAGCGTTGGAGGCTATGTTGACAACAACGGTGCAGACCCTCGGCCGTGGGGAGGACGTTACCCTTGTGGGCTTTGGTTCCTTTAAGGTTGTGGAGCGTAAGGCGCGTATGGGCATGAACCCGCAGACGAAGCAGAAGATTGAAATCCCCGCAACGAAGGTTGTGCGCTTCAAGCCGGGTAGCGACATTGACAACGCGGTGAAGAAGTAAGCACCGTGCTTGCATAAATAGTTGCTGTATGATTTTGATGGCGTGCCGACTTCTAGAGAGGTTGGCACGCCTTTTTATTGAGAGACGGTTTCACGCAGTTGCGCCTTGTTGCTATGTTAACCTCATGCTATGTCCATGACCGATAAGGACGCGATAGCCCTTCTGAGAGAGTGCATGCTTCCGGCTCGGTGGGATCGGTTATCGGTTGCTGCATACGCTAGAACGCGCTGGGTGACGGTTGCGTTTGATAGTTTGTCGCATAGTCATAATATCAATGCGGTGCTGCGCACCTGCGAGTGCCTAGGAATTCAAGATGTGCACATTGTGACGGGCGGCGCATCGCTAAAAGAGTTTTCGGGAATCTCTCGGGGAGCGTTAGAGTGGTTGACGGTGCATGAGTACGCCACGCTTACTGAGCAGCTATTGGCCCTGCGTGCGGCGGGGTATCGCCTTGTGGGCACGGTGCCTCGTCAGGGAGCTAAGGGCGTGCAGGTGGCTGATTTTTCGCCTACCGTGGCGCCAGTCGCCTTACTATTCGGGCAGGAGAAATACGGCATCTCCGAGGAGGCGAAGGCCGCCATGGAGGAGAGCGTCTTTATACCAATGCCAGGGCTTACGGAAAGCCTCAATGTGTCGGTGGCCGCGGGAATGCTTCTAGGGTCTATTCTTGAAAAAATGGAGCGGGAGGGGTTTGGCTATCGTCTAGATGAGGCGGCAGCCGACAGCCTTTTGCTCGCATGGCTCAAAAAAAGCGTGAAGAGTGCAGAGCTTATTTTAGCGCGGGGTGGGCGAGTCGGGTAGGGTGAAGAAACTACAGCGCGGCATCCAGCAACGCTTTAGCTACGTGCCACATCATCACAGGGGGTACTGCGTTGCCTATCTGCCTATAGGCATCAAAATCGGACTTCGGAAGGATGAATGTTTCTGGAAAAAACTGGATACGAGCCGCTTCGCGAGGCGTGAATCGGCGATAAATTTCCTTCTCTGCGTCTACCAAGAGGACGGGATCGCGGGAATTTATACTAGCCTTTGCGAGGTGTGAGGTAACCGTGAGGCAGGGTTGGGATAGATCCTGCCATAGGCCGCGCTTCATATTGTTCTTTGCCCTCTTCATGCCCGCCACGGCCCGTGCCGAAAAGTAATACTTAGGGGTGTCCAATGCCAACGTATCAATAACGGCGGAGAGCGGTACGTACTCCGGAGGGGATAGCAGAGGCCCAGGGAATTTGTACGTAACGCCCATGTCGTTACGGATGCCAACGATAATCACCCGCTCCCGCCTTTGAGGCACGCCGAATTCAACAGCTTTAACCAGCTGGTAAAAAACAGTATATCCAGCCTCCGAGAATTCCGAAACTACCCTTTTTATAATCTCGCCTTTCTTTAGCGTCATCAGCCCCTTGACGTTTTCGCAAATGAAAAAGGGAGGCCTTTTCTCCTGTAAAAAGCGCACTACCTCTTTATATAGGTTGGCGCGTGCATCGTTGGTATCTTTTGTTGGGTTCACTGTGGAGAACGATTGGCAGGGAAATCCCCCCACCATTAGGTCCACATCTTTAAGGCTACGAAAATCTACTGTCCGTACGTCTGCACACCTCGCGGGATGGGAAAAGTTGGCGTTATAGGTCTCTACTGCCTTCTTGTCGGAGTCAACGGCAAATGTGATTTCAAAAGGCAGCGCAGGGTAGTGCTTAGACAAGAACTCGAAGCCGCCCAGCAGTCCTAAATCGCTTCCCCCGCAGCCGCAGAATAGGGATGCCACCTTTAGCTTGCTATCGTTCATATCGCTGCTCTATTACAGAGACCTCAGGTTAACACGAATAAGCAATTAGACGCTCAAAGTTATAATTTTTACATTAAAACCATACGTGTTGTCGTCTCTGCGACGGCGGCGCGCTTGTAATGCAGCCCTGTTGAGGCGGACTAGCGAGACTTCCTGCATTTCAAGCCCCCTGCAAAAGCACTTACTATTTTTTCTCCACCATGGAAGGGCCATGTTTTATCCGAACCAGCCGCCCCCCTGCGGGGCGTTTAGCCCGCTTTTCACGCTTCTCTCCCTCGTTTTTTAGGCGTTTGCCTCTGGGACGTACTGCGCGTGCGTTTTTTCCAGCCCAACTTACCGATCCGTGCCCTATGGTGCCAAATGTACGTTCAGTCCGGCATCTCGGCTGGCTAATCCCTGCGTTGAGTTGCTGCTCGCACACTGGGAACCCAGTCAATGATCCTGTCAATCTGCGCGACCTTGGTCAGCTTGATCACCTGCACCTCAGATATGATGTCGAAGAGGGCTTTTGTACTCATTGCCCTTTTCATGATGAAAAGTTACTGAATAAAAGCAACTTATATAATATATCCTGAAAATAGTTTTGCAGCGACCTCCTTCCATGTTGACAAAATGCTATTTGTTCGTTGATTTGGTTTCAATTACTGAATTACCAAAGGTGATTCCTCTCTCCAGGTTCCACTTACGCCCTAGCATAGGTTTTGAAGTGCTCAACCTGCTCCATCACTTGGTCAAAAACTTCTTTATTATACTGAGGAGGATAGCCGTCTGCTCGAAGGCGGAAGTATATCTTCTGATTGAGATTTGCACGGATTTTTTGATTGTTGAGCCAGTCAGTGAACGAAGACTGTACATCGATTAACTCCTTAATCTTCTTAGCCAATGCCTTGCACTTATCGTTGATGATAAGTGAGCCTACACGCTTGTCCTCACCATATGCGAAGTTATATTTATCTCTGAGGTGTATCAAGATATCGTAGAAAGCTTTCTCCTCAAAAGTCAAGCCAAGCCCTCTGAAGCTCTCCTTGTCTTCGCCCAACTGGCGGAGCAACTCCATCGCCTGCTTCGTGGCTTCATCTATGATGGCGGAAACAGCTTCGCTTTGAGTGGCAGATGCCTCTTCCGTAGAGAGAGCCGCCTTTCGCTCGTGATAGGCTTCCAGCGTCTTACGCAGCAGCTCTTCATACTTCTCTGCCGCTACCTTATTGGTGTTTTTGTATTCCCGGATGGCCTTGCGAAGCATCTTGACCAGGAGTTCAAGCCTTGTTGCGGGGAGCTTAATATTCTTGAGCCGCTCGGAAAACTCAGGGCTGAATATTTGCTCCTCAACATCGGTATCTAGGATACTCACCACGGAGTTGCAACGCAGAGCCTCCTGCACCATACGTTCGACCGCTCTATTCATACTCTCCACGTCGTGCTTCTCGCCTGAAGTCTTACGTATATACGAAGCTACTTCCATATAGCACTGCGAGAGGGAGAGCTCATCGTGCGAGAGTTCGCCGGAGGGCTGGCAAATATCGTAAGCTGCTCTCAGACGCTTCACATGGGCTAAGAAGAAGGTCTTGGGTTCTACCTTTTTAGGTACGCCCTTCCCGCTGTCTATATTGAGTGTCTCACTCATCGTGATGACGTATTCAGCCGCCTTGGAGAGGCATTCCAAGCGGGCTAACGGTGTCGCCTCTTTGTCGGTAAAGGGCGACAGGTCAAAGCCTGAGAACACCTGTTTGATAATCTCCAACTCAATGCGCAGAGCTTCGTGGGCCTGAGCTACATCATCCTCGCTCGGACCGAAATCCTCACCTCCGAAACGGCGCATCGCCTCCATCATGTTCTTGTGAATACCGATGTAATCAATCAAATAGCCAAAGTCTTTGCCTGGATAGTTGCGATTTACTCGGCTGATGGTCTGTATCAAGGAATGCTTTTGCAAAGGCTTGTCGTTGTATAGATAGGTAAGACACGGCACATCAAAACCCGTAATCCACATATCCACCACGATTACGATGCGGAAGTTGCTCTCTGGCGTTTTGAATGCCTCGTCCAACTCTTTGATACGCTTCTTGTCTCCTAAGTAGTGATACATGTCTGCCGCATCATTGCTACCACGTGTTGCCACCATAGCTATCGTAGGTTGAGCGGTAAGTCGTTGCAATACTTCTCTTGACAGGCAACTATCATCGGGCGACTTTCGCTCTGTGAACCAATCTGGGCGTAACTTTTTGAACTTCTGTAATAGTCTGTACGCAATTTCTCGTTTACTACAGACAATCATCGCTTTCTGCACCACATCGGCGCGGTTGTCACAAGCCTGCGTGTAGTGCTCAATGATATCGGCTGCCAAGCGTTCCAATCGTTCGTTGTCGCCAAGTATTACTTCCATCGCGCTCATGGCCTTCTTGCTCAGTGCGATGTCTTCTTCTGTCGCTCCCTCTTCTGCACACTGCTGATAGTAGGCATCTATCTGCCTTACCTTCTCTGCCTCCAGTGTTACGTTGGCGATACGTGGTATATACTTGATGTCGCGGGTGATGCCGTCTGCCACAGCTTGCTGCATCGTGTAGCTATCCACAATCTGTCCGAAGACTTGGATTGTGTCATCAATAGGCGTACCCGTAAAGCCCACGAAGGTAGCGTTGGGAAAGGCGGTACGCAGTAGCTCGGCATAGGGCTTGGTGATAAATGCTCCTAATTTATCCTTGGTTTTGTCCTTGACCTTGAGCTGGGTGTTGAGGCGCACTTGCGTGCGATGGGCTTCGTCCGAGAAGCATATGATGTTGCGTCGCTCGTTGAGTAACCCCGTCTCCTCACAAAACTTCTGAATGGTACAGATAAAAAAGCCGCCTGAATTTCGCAGGCTCATCTCGTCTTTGAGATCAGCACGGCTCTCTATCACCTTGGCGACTCCGAGTGACATGAATTCTTCAGAACGCAGGAAGAGCTTGCCCGCCTGAGATTCAAGGTCGTCACGGTCCACAATCATTACGATGGTGGGCGAACCCAACGTGGGACAGCGTAGCGAGAGTTGCCGGGCGAGAAACATCATTGTATAGGTCTTGCCACAGCCTGTAGCTCCGAAGTAAGTTCCCCCGCGACGGTTGCCCTCGGCGTAAGCCTTGAGAACGTGGTCGCGCAGCTGTCTCGTAGCAAAGAACTGCGGGTAGCGACACACTATCTCCTCCTCTCTGTCGCTCTTGGCATCGGGGAAGTAAACGTAGTCTCGCAATATCTCCAGGAAGCGTTCTGGCTCATACACCCCGCGGACGATGGTGCGTACTTGGTCAATCCCGCTCTGGGCTGCGGGGTCTTCGTTGCGCACTTTCTTCCAAGCATAGTAATGCTCATAGGGCGTGTAGGTGGTGCCGAGCTTAGTATTATTTCGTGTGGCATCACTGATGCAGGAGAGCGGGCAATACCTCAGGAGATGGGGGATGTCCCTCATATAGCGTGTATGGATTTGCTCGTAGGCATCGGCTATTGTGGCTGAGGCAGCGGTGGGGTTCTTCAGCTCGAAGATACAGAGCGGAATGCCGTTGACAAAGAGCAGAACATCGGGGATGCGGATGTCACCCCCCTGCCCGTAGCCCACCTCAAACTGGTTGACCGCTCGGAAGCGGTTACGCCCCACCTCATTGAAGTCTATGTAAGAAATATCGAAAGCCACGCCATCACGCTGCCTTGTATAGCGGTAGCCGTCTACAAGGAGATGATAGGTGGAGCGAAGTCGGTCAAAGTGAGTCTGCCCACCCGTGTGGCGCAGGTGATTGCTGATATTCACCACATCCTCAGTATCTAACTCAGGATGCTGGCTCTGGAGGAAACTGGACAAATCCTCCGTCAGGACGAGCTCTTCATTATGGCGATGTAGCTCACCCCCATGCGAATAGTCCCATCCTGCCTCTCGCAGGAGAGCGATAAGAGCCTCTTCGTATTCGCTTTCGTAGAACTTCATGTTTCGTGCGTTGAGTTTACCTGTATCTTGACAGCCTAACAGATAGGACTATGAGTGTGGACTATATATGTATCAGAAATCCCATGTACCCGAAAAGCTGTTTTTGGGTACATATCCGTGCTGACGTGTACCCGAAAAGCCGTTTTAGGGTACATATTCGCGCTGACGTGTACCCGAAAAGCTGTTCTTTTACTACCGGGCGCGAGGAGTTTCAACTGGTTAGTAGCACTAACCACTTCACTTCCCGCTCTATTGAGTTCTATCTTTAGTATTGAAATCTTGCTCATACGCTTGGTGCTATTTTGTCAGGCATCTATGGCATACCGTATCAGGGCTGGGCAGAGCGTTGTGAGCATTTCGCGTGCCTCTCGGGCAATACCTTTCGCCTCCTCAATACAATGGTAGAGGTTCACAATAGACTGCTGTACCTCAAGTGGCGGTAACGGAATTTGTATAGTGCAAAACCTATCCCAGTCAAGATTAGACCGAATACTACCATCACTTAGAAACCATCCCAATCTATCCATCTCTTGTCGTGCAAATTGCACATATAAAAACTGAGGAAGAATCTTTGAGGCATCTTTTACTTTGTATGCTGTATATGCAGGAGAGACCAGTAGTACTTCAGCTTTATTTTGATAAGCAATTCTAACACAGATATCACGCCCAGTCTGCATTCCGCTAAATACAAATATATCCTGCTTTACCAACTTATACTTTTTGTTGTCGAGATTGTTTGTATCTGCTACAGTGGGCATAAAACATTTGTCTTTATTGACCCCACAAAAAGGATAATCTTTCCCCTCCGTATTGCGCTCGTCCACCTCCTCAATATATTCACCGAGTGGGACAGAGGGGTACTGGCGTTTGCACTCGACGATAAACGCCTGGCAGGCCTCGGTCAGCGGGGCAATCAAAGCTTCGTTGTCTTCGGCTAAGCGCTTCAACCCCTCGTAGGTGGCCACCAACTCCCGCTGCACTTCGTTTGGAGGCAAAGGAATAATTGTTTCACATAGAGCAGACCAAGAGAAAACTTCAGTAGAGCTACCCCATGAGCGAAAGCAAGCATTCCTGTCCCATTCAGAACGACAAAACAGGATAAATAAATACTCTGGGAGCAAAGTGTTGGTATTTACAACCCTAAAAGCAATGTTGTTCCAGCTAATAATAAAAGGATTAGGGGTTAGATTAAATCCCAATCCTATTCTCTTTCCATGTGTTCTCGGATTGTAGACAAACTCTTGAGGTTGTACAACTTTGAAATTTGATAAGTCGCTGTGTTTTAAGTCTGCTTTGGTCGGAATTACTTCTTTTGTGATAGTCATACCCCTTACGTCTTCTATAGAGTATTTTCCCTCTGTATTGCGCTCGTCTACCTCCTCGATATAATCCCCGAGGCGTACCCATTTCGTTTTATTCGCAGTCATAGCCGAGCTGTTTAAGTGCTTTGCGTAGGTTTTTATCGTTCTGCTCTTGGCGTTGCAGCAGCGTCTTAACGCTCTTGGCCGTTTGGCTCAGCACTTGTTGGTAATCAATGTGGCTATCACGGTCTACAAATTCGATGTAGCGACTGGGAACGAGCGAGAAATCATTCTCCTCCAGCTCGTCAATGCCCACGGAGCGATAGAGTTCAGGCTCGGCGTAGCTCGCACCGTCTGTACCCTCTGCCTGCCAGTTGTGATAGATAGCTACGGCGCGCTTAACTTGCGCCTCGGTAAGCATCACTTTCTTCTTCTGCTCACCCTTAACGGGGTTTCCCGTCCAGCTCCGCAAATCCATAAACAGCACTTCGCCCTGTCTTGAGCGAAGCTTGCGGTCGTGCCAGAGGCCGCCATGCTTGTTTTGGTTGAGTATCCACAGCGTAACGGATATATCTGTCGTATAGAAGAGTTCGCGCGGGAGTACGACGATGGCTTCTACCTTGTCCGCCTCAATGAGCTTCTGACGGATGCTTGCCGCATCGCCATCGCCCAAAGCCCCATTCGCCAGGAGAAAGCCCGCTACACCACGCTCGGGACGCAGTTTCGAGAGCATGTGGAGTATCCAAGCATAGTTCGCATTGCCCTCGGGTGGCAAGCCGTAGTCTGCCCAGCGGGCATCATGGCTGAGGGAAACATCGTACCACTTCTTGAGATTGAAGGGTGGGTTGGCCATGATGTAGTCAAAGGTCAAGCCCCGGTGCATATCGTTCGTAAAGGTGGAGGCATTGCGCTCGCCGAGGTGGTGCGAGATACCACGCATGGCTAGATTCATTTTCGCCAGGCGATAGGTGGCAGGGTCGGCCTCCTGCCCATAGACATTGACCTGCATGATGTCGCCTTGCTTCGCCTCGACATACTTGGCACACTGCACAAACATACCGCCCGAACCACAACAAGGGTCGTAGAGTGTGCCATCGAAAGGCTCAATAAAGGCGGCAATCAGCTCCACGATATCGTGGGGCGTATAGAACTCGCCCTCCTCCTTGGTAGCATTGATGGCAAAACTCTTGAGAAAGTATTCATACACTCGCCCGATGAGGTCTCGCTCCGTGCCAAAGGTCTTGTGCGAAATCTTGTTCACCTCGTCCATCACCTTTTTGATGACATTCGCTTCGAGATTGATGCTCGTGAAAAGCCCCAGACGCACACAGCCCTTGAAGGCCTGGCCACTATCTTCCAGCGCATTCAAAGCGTCGTCAAGGGAGGCGTTGAGCTTTGTCGGGGGAAGAAGTATGAGGCCTCCCCAGCGTGCCGAGGCAGGTACGAAGGCGATACCGCTGTACATACTAGGCTGGTTTAGGAACTCTTTTATCTCGTCCTCGTCTGTCATGCCATTGTCGATGCACTGTTGGCGTAGTTCCTGCTGTTCGTCCTCAAACTTCTCCCCAATAAAGCGAAGAAAAACGAGCGTCAGCAGCAAATCCCGCTTATCGTTGAGCGACGCATTACTGCGGAGATACTCCCGACAGTTAAAAAGTATGGTTTCAAGGCTGGGCGTACCCGCCTCTGCGATTTTCTTTTTCTTAGCCATGCTATGTAGCTTATTTCAGTCTATTGATTGCATTCACATGGTGATTTGACACCAGATTAATGGCACTCACCCCCATACAAAGGTATCCCTTTTGTTTTGAAGAAACGAATTAAGGAGAGGAAATTGCGATTCTTCGGTTGAGGAGTGAAAAATCTTCACGGAGAAATGATTTAACTCTTGCGGAAGAGCGAAACGACATTTCTGCAAGGAGTACAGCGTCTTCCCGTGGGGGATGACTGCCTCAGCAGGCTCAGTATGAAGTTGAGTATCTTGACCCATGAAGGCTGTGGAATGCGGAATAGGGCATCGCCTCCAGAAAATCGCCGTTGATTTTGCCGGATTGCCGCAAGGTATCGGATGTCCTTAGGGTTTCTCTTTGAATAGCCGTAACCCCTTCTTGGTTACGGTGAAATGTCAGTATATATGTCTAGCCTAAAGATAACACCAAGCGGACGCTTTTATAGTGCGCGGCTGTCTTCCTAGCTGTAATATGTCTCTTCCATGCCTTCGTGAGCCTTACAGCGACTGGGCGTAGGGTTTGACTTTTTTATTTTCCTCAGTATCTCGTTCGCCACGGCCCGCGCCATCAGTGGCGGCACGGCGTTGCCCACCAGCGTGTACTGCGGGATCTCATCCTTGCGTTTGTTGCCCCCCGTCTGGCGCTTCCCCTGGAACACAAAGCTATCGTCAAACGACTGCAAGCGGGCCATTTCTCGCACCGTCAGCGGGCGGTGCGACGCGTAGTGGATGAAATCGTCGGGCATGGTGCATACCGTGGGGCTTTGCCCCTCGGCGCGCAGCACCGTGTAGTTGCGCTTATCGGAATCCACGCCCTCCTCCCGCAGCTGACCCTTGGCGGCGTCGTAGTCACCATGTTCGGCTATAATCCGCAGCCGGCGGCGTACGTTCTCGCTCTGCAGACTCGATTGGTGGTTGAAAAGCTCCATACGCTGCTGCCGTTGCGGATCCTGTAAATCCTCCGCATCCCGCACGTAGAAGGGACTCTCCTCAAGCGTGAAGCGGTGCTGTAGCCTACCGCTGCGCGACCACTCTGCGTATAGCCTACCGTTGCGCTGCGGAGAACTCCACTCCGAGCGGCTGCGAAGCAATCCTTTGTACTCCGCTATGATAGGCACTTCGCGGTACTCCTCTGCCGTCTCTCCGTTCCCCACCATATCCAAATCCCATAGCGCCTCGTACACCGTCACCCGCTCATTCTCGTGCACCGTTGGCGCAATGCCCGTTATGAGTGCTTGGTCCTTCCGGCAGCCAATGAACAGCACCCTCTCTCGGTTCTGCGGAACCCCGTAGTCCGCGGCTCTCACCACTATGGGCTGCTCTATTCTGTACAGGCGTACCGCCTCAGCCGCGCGCTGCAGCCCATCGAGGTCTTCCCCTTTGAATGTGCGTCCCAATGCGTTGACGCAATCGTCAAAGCTGAAAGCGTATAACTGTAGCGCACGCTCCATCTCGTCTAATTCGTTCTGCTCTTGGGTCATACCCCGCATGGCGTGTAGCGAGTTGGCTATCTGCTGCACCAGCTGTTCATCGTCCAGGGCGTGTATAGCATCGTTTAGCCCGGCGGTGAGATGGTCATTATTCACATTGCAGTGTGCCTTCAGGTCTATCAGGGCCTTTGCAATCTCCTCTCGCTTCCCCTGCTCTTTCAGTAGCAGGATGCCGTGGCGTACAGTGTTCACATCCTGGTTGCTTTTACTCACCTTGTACTCAATGGACTGCGTCACCACCTTGAGCTGCTCCTCAAGAAGGCCGAAGAACGTTCCGTAGAGCCGCCCGAACCCCTCTGGCGCACCCGCTTCCATTTCTAGCTTTGCGAGCCACACCTTTACCATGAACGGCGACATGTAGCGAGGCAGTGCCTCTCCTACGAAAGAGAGGAAAGATGGGAGTTGCCGCGTATCAAGTATTGAGCGGATCCCCCCTAGTATTTCATTTACAAACTTGCCCTGCTCCTTGGTGAGGATTCCTTTGACGTTCTCCATTACAAAGTACTTTGGGCGTAGTGCCTTGATTACCTTGAGATAATGGTAGAACAGGTTATCCCGCTTATCGAATCGCTTTCGCATGCCTGCCAGGCTGAACGACTGGCAGCTCGGTCCCCCCGTCACCACGTCTACGGCTCGTGATCCTATCCGCCGCAGCAGGTTGGGTAGAAAATCATCCTCCGTGATGTCTTGGCAAAGAAATTGGGTAGATAGTCCAAGCTGGCGGTTGTACCGCGCTACGTGCGTGAGTTCGCAGTTGCGATTAATGTCAGAGGCCAGCAGAAAATCGTAGCACTTATCGTCAGTGAAGGCCTGTAGAAACCCCTCGCTGAATCCACCCGCCCCTGCGAATAGATCCACGTAGGTTACGCCCGTGCGATTACGTATGAAATCCTTCCGTTCTGCCACTAATGCCTCTCTTTCCGCCCGATTGGTTGTACCGCTGCGCCCCGCGAAGGTAGCAAAAAGCGACTATTGCAGAAAAGTTCATTCGTTAGGCTATACGGGCAATCGTGCCTAGACGAAGTCCTTCATATTCACCTTGCGATGCTAGTACGAATGTCCAACTGGCAAGGCAAACCCTCGCTGCCTGGTCTATAGCTCCTGCCCATGCCGCGGGCTGTAGCAGGGCTCCTCCGTGCAGTGCCATCCCATGCATCGTGCTAGCGTTAAATAGGGAGCTGTAGCGGCTTCTATTTGGAGATCTGTTATCTCCGTACAAATAGGGCGAGACCCGCGCCCCGCCCTATAGCTAACACATTTAATCGTTATTAACCCGCAGCTGTTTTTCGCCCCGCTGGCGGGAAAAGTTATCTACTCTTCCTTGTGGTCGGAGAAGTACTTCATGAACTGGCTACGCTCAAAGAGCGTAAGGCTCTCTGAAGAGGTAGAGGCTGCCGCGCCCCGCAGCGCCGCTGCCGTGGCCCTTGGCGTGGTGGCAATGGCAGCGTTTAGCTCCTCAAGAAGCACTTTGACGTGCTGTACGCCATGCATGTATAGCACCGAGCAAATCTGTACAGCGCTGGCGCCCACCGCGATGGCCTTGGCGGCTTCCTTCCCGGTATGAATGCCGGAAGAGACCGCCATGTCAAGGTTCGGGAGCTGGGGCTGAGCCAAAGCCACCCACCGCAACGTGGGGTAGAGCTCTCGATCCGTCGAAAAGATTGGCGCCATGGTCGGCTTCAGCGTGGTCAAATCGATGTCTGGCTCGTAGTACCGATTGAAGAGCACCACGCCCTTTACCCCTCTGAAATGCAGCTGCTGCATCACGTTAAGCGGGTTGGTGAGGTTACGCGTGAGCTTTACTGAAACCGGTATGCGTACCGAGTCTACCACGGACTGTATGATGTCAAAGTACTGACGCTCCACGGCGGTGGCAGGCTCATCAACGGTGGTGGGGAGTAGATGCACGTTGAGCTCAAGGGCATCGGCCCCCGCCTGCTCCAGCTTTGAGGCGAACTCCACCCACTGCCCCTTGCCCACGCAGTTAACGCTAGGGATGATGGGGATATCCACCTCTTTTTTAGCATCCGCCACTAGCTTGATGTAGGGCTCCACCGCGTGGCTCTGCACGTAGCCCTGGATGTAGTCGTATGCCTCTGGGTAGTCGTAACTATTGGGTACGACATGCGCCTGATTAATAATCTGCTCCTCAAAGAGCGACTTTAGCACTACAGCCCCAACGCCCGCATCGGCTAGCGCCACAACGCGCGCAAGGGTGTCCGTGAGGCCCGAGCTGCTCGCAATGAAAGGATTGCGTAGCTTCAGACCGAGATATTTTACGCTCAAATCGACCATGGTATCAATAATTTCAAAAGTTACTCGGCGTTAGTATTATAGATGCGTTTGCCAAAGATGGCACTTCCAACACGCACCATCGTTGCCCCCGCCTCAATGGCAATAGGGTAGTCGCTTGACATCCCCATCGAGAGCGTGGAAAAAACTTTCGGGTCAACCAAACCCTCCTTCCGTACCCCATCGAAGAGCCCGCGTAGCGAGAGGAACTCGCGGCGAATCTGCTCCTCGTCATCAGTTAGGGTTGCCATGCCCATTAGTCCCACGATTCTCGCGTTGCCGTAGGATGCCAATTTGTTTTCCGCAAAGAGCTGGCGTGCCTCATTGAGGGTGAAGCCCGACTTGGTCTCCTCCTGCGCAATGTGTACCTGGATAAGACAGTCCACCGTACGCCCCACCTTCGCGGCCTCCCTATCAATCGCTTCTAGAAGCTTTTCGCTGTCCACCGAATGGATCAACGAAACGAAGGGCACAACGAACCGTACCTTATTCCGCTGTAAATGGCCGATGAGATGCCACTCAATATCCTTGGGCAACGCCTCGTACTTCGGCACAAGCTCCTGCACTTTGTTTTCCCCGAAGGCGCGTTGCCCCGCATTGTAGGCTTCAAGGATGCGCTCGTTCGGGTGCGTCTTCGAGACCGCAATGAGCTTTACGCCATCTGGAACTGTAGCCTTAACGCTGGCAAGCGAATCGACTATTGACATATCCCTCTCCTCCACGGCGGCAAAGGTAGCAAAAATGATGGAATGCTTTATGGTAATCTTGTAGAATTCAATGCAGCGCAACGGTCGCGAAGTAGCCCCATAAAGAGTCCACTACGATTTACTCCTCCTCTGCGTCTCTACTCTTTGCGTTAAACTGCCGCAGCTCAAAGTTTTGCCCCAGGTATACGCGCCGCACCTCGGGGTCATCTGCCAGCTCCTGCGCGGTGCCCGACTTGAGGATGGACCCCTCAAACAGAAGATAGGCACGGTCAGTGATGGAGAGCGTTTCGTGGACGTTGTGGTCGGTGATGAGAATGCCGATGTTGCGATCCTTGAGGTGCGCCACGATGTGCTGTATGTCCTCCACGGCGATGGGGTCAACCCCTGCGAAGGGCTCGTCGAGTAGGATAAATTTGGGGTCAATGGCCAGAGCCCGGGCAATCTCCGTGCGCCTACGCTCGCCGCCCGAGAGCTGCACGCCGTAGCTCTTACGTATCTTTTGCAGCGAGAATTCCTCGATGAGGCTCTCCGTTTTCTCGCGCTGCTGCTGCTTGGAATACCCATTCATCTCCATCACGGAGCGGATGTTATCCTCCACGCTGAGCTTGCGGAACACGCTAGCCTCCTGCGCGAGGTAGCCTATGCCACGCTTTGCCCGTTTGTAGACGGGTTCGCGCGTGATGTCGTCATCATTGAGGAAAATGCGCCCCTCGTTGGGGGAAATTAGCCCCACAATCATGTAGAACGTGGTGGTCTTCCCCGCGCCATTTGGCCCAAGCAGCCCCACGATCTCTCCCTGCTGCACCTCCACGCTCACCTGCTTCACAACGGTGCGCGTGCGGTATCGCTTCACGAGGTTATCAGTGCGCAGCCGCATCTGGCCCCCTTGCTTCTCTGTATCCATGAAGTACCGACAAATGTTGGTGCAAAGGTAGAAAAAATGGGGTAAGAAGATAGCGCAGCGTAGAAGTAAAAATTTTGTGGAGGCGTTGGAAAAGAGTAACTTTGCCGCGGAGATTATGGGACAGGAGACGATAAATAGCGTCTCGCCGTGGACTGGCGAGGCGGTGGAGGATAGCGACCGGCTGATGCTGGTGACGCTGCAGGATAGCCCTTATTCGGTGCGGGAGCAGGCCGAGGCCTTCCTGCTGGGCGGGGGGCGTGTGATACAGTACCGCGCCAAGGGGGTGGCGCGCGAGCAGATGCTGCGCGAGGCCAATACGTTGGTGGCACTATGCGCTGACTTTGAGGCCACGCTAATCGTTAACGATTTTATAGAGATCGCTAGGGAGGTGCAGGCTGACGGCATACACCTGGGGCTTGACGATGCCCCCACGACGCGCGCCCGCGCAGCCCTCGGTGAGAACGCAATCATTGGCGCCACGGCGCATAGCGTGAAGGAGCTGCAGGCACTCGCTTCGCAGCCAATCGACTACGTGGGGCTTGGCCCCTTCCGCATGACGCAAACCAAGCGAAACCTGCCCGCGCCGCATGGGGCCGCGGGTACGGCACGCTTGGTGACAGCCGCGCGGGCGGCGGGGCTGAACGTCCCCATTTTTGCTATTGGAGGAATTGACGACATGGACATTCGTGATATCCTGAACGCCGGATGCATGGGCGTGGCGGTCTCTGCCAGCATTGCCTTGGCTAGCGACCCGCAGCGTGCAACGATACGTTTCTTGGAACGAATCAATAGGAATGCCCGATAGAAAGGGAGTTATTATGTTGGAGATAGGTAAGTATCAGTTCTCATCGCACCTACTGCTGGGCACGGGAAAATTCGCCTCGAACGACGTCATGCGCAAGGCGATTATCGCTTCGGGGAGCGAGTTGGTGACCGTGGCATTGAAGCGTGTAGACGTACACAATAGCGCAGACGACCTGCTCGCGCACATACAGATGCCGGGGGTGCACGTACTTCCCAACACATCGGGCGTACGTACGGCCAAGGAGGCCATATTCGCGGCCGAGATGGCGAGGGAGGCGTTGGGTACAGATCTCTTGAAGCTGGAGATTCACCCCGACCCGCGGTATCTCCTCCCGGATGGCGAGGAGACCCTGGAAGCGACTAAAACGCTGGCCCAGGAGGGCTTTACCGTGCTGCCGTACGTGCAGGCTGACCCCGTGCTATGCAAGAAGCTTGAGGACGCAGGGGCTGCCGCCGTAATGCCTCTCGGCTCGCCGATAGGTAGCAATCGCGGGGTGCGTACGCGGGATTTTATACAGATTATCGTGGAGCAATCCAGCGTGCCGGTGATCGTCGATGCGGGGATAGGGTCGCCTGCTGATGCCGCGGAGGCAATTGAGCTGGGCGCGAGCGGCGTGCTGGTGAACACGGCGATAGCCATTGCGGGCAACCCAGCCCAAATGGCGGTGGCGTTCCGCAGGGCGGTTGAGGGGGCTTTGCTAGGGGTTGCGGCTGGCTTGGCACCGCGCGGAGGCGCAGTGGCCGTGGGCACGAGCCCGTTGACCGACTTTTTCGACTTGGTAGAGTAGGAAAATCCGGGTACATTGAGAGTAAACGCAACGCGCAATGCGCAGCGAAAAAATAGAAGAGGAGACGGAGATGAAGTATGAGGTTTTAGTGGATGTGATGCCTTTGGAGGCGTTGCTCGATCCGCAGGGAAAGGCTGTACAGGGTACGATAGCGCAGCTCGGCTATAAAGGGGTAGAAAATGTGCGCATAGGCAAGCACATCGTGCTGCACGTGGAGGCGGAGAGTGAAGATGCCGTGCGCAGCATGGCCAACGAGCTATGCGCCAAGCTGCTGTCAAACCCCGTCATGGAGGGGTTTACCTACAGCGTGAAGGCCTTGAAGTAGCGAGGTTTTATTAGCACGAGGTGAACTTTTCATCGCAGCTTCGAGAGGGAAAGGTGTGTCTCGAAGATTTGATTGATGCCAAGAATCCACACTTACGCAGGTGGATTCCCCGTTGCGTGCTCTCCTACTTGAAGCGCATTGTACACCTTGATGAGGTGAATGCTTCCATTTCAAGGCACAAAGGGGAGCATGGCGTGCAGTTCGCAGAGAACATACTCCGAGAGTTTAAGACGGAGTATTCTGTGGAGGGCTTTGACAATTTGCAGCCCGATTGCCGCTACATATTGGTCTCAAACCACCCGCTGGGGGGGCTTGACGGCATGGTGCTGATAGCCTTTTTCGGGCGTAGGTTTGATAAAATATACTTCCCGGTCAACGATCTCCTGACGGCCCTCCCGCAGTTTGACGATGTGTTTTTACCTATCAATAAGCACGGTGCGCAGACGCAGGAGAACGCTCGCCGCCTCGAGGAGGCGTACGCTTCAGATGCGCAGATCCTCTACTTCCCGGCAGGCCTGTGCTCGCGTAAGGGCAAAGGAGGCCTAGTGAAAGACCTTGAGTGGAAACCCAGCTTTGTGACAAAAGCGGTGGAACACCACCGCGATGTGGTGCCAATGTTTTTTCAAGGTAAGAATTCCAACTTCTTTTACAATCTGGCGCGCTGGCGTAAGCGGTTGGGCATCAAGGCGAACATAGAGATGCTTTACCTAGTAGATGAGATGTATCGCCAGCAGGGCGCCAACCTGAAGGTAATCATTGGGGACCCCATACCGTGGCAAACTTTTCAGGATAAGAGCCGAAACCGCAGGGAGTGGGCTGCGTGGGTGAAGGGAAAGACCTACGCATTGGCGGGGAATAGCTAGCGGAAAGCAGTAGCTACAAAAAGTTTTTAGGCGGGGCTGCAAGCTGTTTGCGGCCCCGCGGTGTATTCTGCCGTAAGTTTCTTCTGCGGGATTTTTGCCGTATGCGTTGCGGCATTGGCTCGCCTATTCGTGTTTGCAGGTAGGGCAATCTATGGGTGCGGAATGCCGTCCCTCTCGCACCCTCTTCGTACCCCCTTCGCATCAAATTCGGATTTCTCCGGAGAAATCCGAATTTGATGCGAAGGGGGTGGTAGGTTGGTGCTTGATGGTTAGCGTTTTATGGAGTGGCTACCGTTTTGAGGTGGTAGCCGGCTGTAGCGCTTTGGCTGTATGAGTGTAAGTCATTAAGGGTTAACGTTCTATATGATGCGAGATTGAAGTTTGATCGGTGCGGAAGGCTGGCGCGGGTCAGCCTTTCAGGCTGGCTTGCGCTAGGGACGGGGGAGCTGAAGACTCTAGCTATTTAAGTAGACTACTAGTCTTGCCGTGGTTTTAGCCGCACGAGGGGCTGAGAGGGTGGAAGCGTAGGTTCGCTCGCTGCGAACGGCCGCTTCCAGCGCCGCTTGTATTGCCGAAAGGTGTGATTGCCCTAACTTTTGCGCCACGCGGCGAAGGCGCTGCGAATGGTGCCATCAATGTCGATTGGCTGGGGGTTGAGGTGCGGCTGCCGGCTGAGGAGGAGGAGATACTCAATGTTCTTTTGTGGGGCAAGGCGCGGCGAGTAGGTGAGGCGCAGCGGGGCGAAGCCGAGGCTCTCGGCTTCGCTAATAGTGCGCTGTAGCACCTCGTGGTGGTCGGCTGGGGAGTTGGCGAGGCCGCCACGCCGTATTTTGGAGGGTCCCACCTCAAACTGGGGTTTCACCAGCAGCACTGCCCAACCATGGTCGTTGAGAAAGCGGGGGAGCGTGGGGATAACGAAGGAGAGGGAGATGAAAGAAACGTCGCACACGATGGCATCAACCGGGGTGCCATCGAGGTGGGAAAGCTGAAGGGCGCGGACGTTTAGCCCCTCGAAGGAGGAGACCCGCGGGTCGGTACGTAGCGAGGGCAGGAGCTGGTCGTGGCCCACGTCAATGGCGTAGACGTGGGCGGCACCGTGGCGTAGCGCGCATTCGGTAAATCCGCCGGTGGAGGCTCCAATGTCGAGCACGCGGAGCTGGGCGAAGGAGAGGGCGAACTCCGTGATGGCCTTTTCAAGCTTTTCGCCGCCGTGGCTGGCGAAGGCGGGGGAGGCGGTAGCGGTTATCTCCACCCTGTCGAGATTTCCAACGGCTTTTGCGGGGGTGCGGCAGATGCTGCCATTGACGGAGACTCTTCCTTCAAGAATGGCCTCCTTGGCCTTTACCCTTGAGGGGAAGGCGGCGGTGTTAACGAGGTACGTATCGAGTCGCGTGGCCATAGCGGCGCAAAGGTACGTAGAAAGTTGTTTTGGGCGATGCCCGTATCGTATCCTATGGTATGTTTTGCTATCTTCGCGGCGGCTTGGGTGGGGAGTGAACAAAACGAGCGGTGGTAACGTAGTAGGGAAATAGCAAGAAAAGAGCATAAGGAAGGAATGCATGGCATGGCGACACGAGAGGCAGTAATTGAGGTGGAGGATGTAAAGAAGATTTACAAGGTGGGGCCGAGTGAGGTGCATGCATTGGCGGGGGTGAGCCTGACGATTTACCGCAATGAGTACGTGGCGATAATGGGACCATCGGGGTCGGGGAAATCTACGTTGATGAACATTTTGGGATGCCTTGATACGCCGAGCGAGGGACGATACATTCTGAATGGGACGGATGTGAGTAAGATGCAGGATGATCAGCTCGCCGATACGCGGAATCGAGAGATAGGGTTCGTGTTCCAAACGTTCAATCTTCTCCCCCGCTACACGGCGTTGGAGAATGTGGTGCTGCCGCTGATATACGCGGGGGTGCCCAAGGGGGAGCGGTTGGAGCGTGGCCGGGCGGCACTCACGAGCGTTGGGCTTGAGGAGCGCATGGAGCATAAGCCCAACGAGATGTCGGGCGGGCAGCGGCAGCGCGTGGCGGTGGCGCGGGCATTGATCAATGATCCCGCGATAATCTTGGCGGATGAGCCGACGGGCAATCTCGACACGAAGACTTCCATTGACATTATGCAGCTTTTCGAGCGGATTTACGGTTCGGGAAATACGATTATCGTGGTGACGCACGAGGAGGACATTGCGCAGCACGCGCGGCGAATCGTACGGCTACGCGATGGGAAGATAGAGCGTGACGAGGTGAATTTGCATCCGGTGCATGCGGGTGCTGAGGAGCTGCGGCGCTTGCAGCAGCGCGAGAAGCAACTGGCAACAAAAGAAGATTAGGCGCAATGAAGGTATATACGAAACGGGGCGATAAGGGGCAGACGGATCTGATTGGTGGCGAGCGGGTGGCGAAGAATAGCGCGAACGTGGAGGCGTACGGCACGGTGGATGAGCTTATGGCTGCGGTGGGCGTGGCTATGACGTGCGTGGAGGCCGCGGGGCACCGGGAGCAGCTGCAGTGGATACAGAATCGGCTGATGGCCTGCGCATCAATCCTGGCGATAGGGAAGGATATTAAAGGGGTGGCGGGCAAGGTGCCGCCCATCACGCAGGCGCACATTCACCAGCTAGAGGAGTGGATCGATGCGTACGAGTCGCAGCTTCCGCCGCTGCGGGCCTTCGTGCTGCCAGGGGGGCATTGCATGGCGGTGGCGCAGTCGCATGTGGCTCGTACGATTTGCCGGCGCGCGGAGCGGCGGATCCTCAGCGTGGAGGGGGTGCCGGATGAGGTGTTAGGGTTTATCAACCGGCTGAGCGACTATTTCTTCAATTATGGGCGCATGCTTGCGCAGGAAAATAGCGATGATCAAACGCCGTGGGTGCCCAATTGAGGGTGGCGCGGTACAAGTGTAAATAAGAAAAACTTTTAGGATATGTACTGGACGTTAGAGTTGGCCTCGAAGCTGGAGGATGCCCCGTGGCCGGCGACAAAGGAGGAGCTGATAGATTACGCGCAGCGTTCGGGTGCGCCTATGGAGGTGATTGAGAATCTGCGGGACTTGGAGGACGAGGGTGAGGTGTACGATACGATAGAGGACATATGGCCCGACTATCCGACCAAGGATGACTTTTTCTTCAATGAGGATGAGTACTAGGCGCTAGAGAGCCAAGGGATCCGCATGCGAAGCATCGACGGGACGAGCAGGGGAAAACGCCTATCGTCCCGTTGTTTTTTCTTAGGAAAAGGTAGGCAGGGGTGGACGGTGGTAATAGTGCTACGTTGGATAAAAGTTTAGCGGGTGGAGTACGGAACGCATGAAACAGTATGAAGCCGTGATGGAAGCCATGGAGAGGCTCGGAGGAATAGCCACTTTAGGGGCCCTTAACGTGGAGGTCTTCAAAATAAAGGGGTGTGAATGGCGCACGAAGACACCCTATGCAAGCATACGTCGAATCGTGCAGCAAACCAAGGGAATCTACAGGATCAAGCCGGGGCTCTACGGATTGGAGAAATATAGAAGTAGGCTTGAGGCGCAAGGGTTTGTTGTTGAGGATGAGAAGAATGCTGGTTCGGCTAGCGTTGCGTTGCTAAATCACACGTACTACCAGGGGTTACTGATAACTATAGGGAATTGTAAAAAGTTCTTCACTTTTATTCCTAAACAGGATAAGAACAAGCGGTTCTACGATGGACGAACATTACAGATGCTGGCGAACCTGGAGGAGCAGCCTAGCTATTCGTATCCAGAACTGTGCAGCCGTAGCGCAACCATTGACACCATTTGGTTTAACGATAGGCGGATGCCGCACTCGTTCTTTGAGGTGGAGCATTCTACCGACATACAAAACTCATTGTTGAAGTTTAACGATTTGCAGGATTTCTACGCACGGATGGTGATTGTGGCGGACGCGAAGCGTAGGCGTGAGTTTGAAGAGAAGATGAAGTACCATGCATTTGAGGAGCTGCGGGTAAACAAGCGGGTTACATTTCTAAGCTACGAGGCACTGGTACGACAGTACGAAATGGAGATGGAAAGGCAGCGGCTCGATTTCTTGCTGTAGGATCGTCGTTTTTTCCCGCGCATAGCAAAATGGGGGAAAAAGTGTACCTTTGCGGCCGTGCTCCCGTGGGAGAAACGCATGATGGGGCAGCCAAGGATACGAAATTTTACGGGGGTAGGCTGTCAGGTAGTGCTAACGGTAAGGGGTTACGATGGATATATTCAAGATTAAGGCTGCCTCTCGGCAGGAGAGAGGGCCGAAGCACGCGCGGCATATGCGCCGTGAAGGCGTGGTGCCAGGGGTGGTGTACGGGCATGGCGACAACGTGTCGATAACGCTGCAGGAGCGTGATTTGACGAAGCTGCTGGTAAATCCAAATGTCTATTTGGTGGAGCTAGAGCTGGATGGCAAGGTGGAGAGCGTGATAATCAAGGAGGTGCAGTACCATCCGGTGAGCGACCGGCCGGTGCACATTGACTTCTATCGCTACACCGAGGATAAGCCCATCACGATGTCAATCCCGGTGAAGCTGGAAGGGCATGCAGTGGGTGTGCGGGCTGGCGGTAAGCTGACGCAGGCTGCCCGTAAGCTTACAGTGAAAGGGTTGGCATCGGCCATGCCGAATCGTTTGGTAGTAGATGTGTCGGAGCTGGACGTTGACAAGAAGATTGTGGTGAGCAATCTCTCGTATGAGGGGCTTACGATACTCAATCCGAGCCATATGGTGGTGGCGGCGGTGCGTGCGCAGCGTAATATGACGGCGCAGGCTGCTGATACTGCAGCGGCTGCTCCAGCGCCGGCAGCTGCACCGGAAAAGAAGTAGCGTACGCCGCAAAATAGAGGATTTGTGCCGTGAAGTACCTCATTGTGGGTTTAGGAAATATCGGGGAGGAGTACGAAGGTACGCGGCATAATGCGGGGTTTATGGTGCTCGATGCGCTGGCTAGCGCATCGAGCACCTCTTTTTCTGTTGATAGGCTGGGGGCAGTGGCTGAATGCAAGGTGAAGGGGCGGCAGCTGGTGCTGCTCAAGCCGTCAACCTATATGAATCTCAGCGGGAAGGCGGTGCAGTATTGGCTGCAAAAGGAGAAGCTGGGGGTGGAGTCGCTGCTGGTGGTGGTGGACGATTTGGCGTTGCCGGTGGGCGGCGTGCGGCTGCGGGCGCAGGGGAGCGACGGGGGGCATAATGGGCTGAAGGATATTCAGGCTAAGCTCGGCACGTCGGGCTACGCCCGGTTGCGTATTGGGGTGGGGCACGACTTTCCGCGGGGGCGGCAGATTGACTATGTGCTCTCGAAGTTCTCAGCGGAGGAGCGCCCCCTGCTGGATGGGGCCATCGAGAAGGCGTGCGAGGCAATTGGGCTGTTTGCCACGATTGGGCTGGAGCGGGCGATGAACGTGGTGAATACGAAGGGGAAGGAGTAAGGTTCGGCGCGATGCGGGTAGATAAGTATTTGTGGTGCGTACGCCTGTTCAAGAGTCGCACGCTGGCGGCAGAGGCGATAGAGAAGGGGCGAGTGGCCGTTGATGGGCTAACCGTGAAGGCGAGCCGAGAGCTGGCACTGAACGATGTTTTCACGCTGAAACGCGCGCCGGTTACCTATACCTACCGGGTGAAGGGGTTCCCATCGTCACGGCTTGGGGCAAAGCTGGTGGATGATTATTTGGAGAACCTTACCCCGCAGAGCGAGTTGGATAAGCTGCGCCCCACGGTGGGCGGTTCGTTGCTGTGGCGGGAGCCGGGCACGGGGCGGCCCACGAAGCGGGAGCGGCGCGAGATTGATAGGTTTCAGTCCTCTTTCTTTGAGGAGGATTGGGATGACGAGGAGTAGGCGGCGGAGGCTAGCGGGCGGAGCTTAGTGGGCAGTTGCGCATGGGAGCGGCAGTGCGCTACCTTTTTCTTGGGTTGTAGGTTGGTGCGTGAAGAGATTGCGGTATAGAAAAAAGTTTGTACCTTTGCGGTCGGCTTTGGGGAATGGAGGAGGAGTTTTTCGGGGTGTAGCGCAGCCCGGTTAGCGCGCGTCGTTCGGGACGACGAGGTCGAGAGTTCGAATCTCTCCACCCCGACAGGGTAGACGGAAAAGGGTGGTTAGGGCCACCCTTTTCCGTCTATTTTTTTTTGCAGAGTTCTCTGTGGGTGGCCTTTCTCCATGCAATCGCCACGAGATGCGTCCTCTTTTGATAGGATCGTAAGGCTGATTCTGAAGATTATAAAACAAGGCGCTCTGCAGGTTCTGCTGCAGGGCGCCTCGTTGACTATGGGTATAGAGAGCTATACGCTTGGCGATTAAAAGAAATACATGAACGAAATGTTTTCTTTGGCCTTGAGAACCTGTTTCACTTCGTTAGTGTTAGGATTGTAGGCAAAAACGCCTGATGCATCTGCTCCGAAGGCGGAGAAAAATACCTCCCCATTGTGTTTCTCAATGGCCACTGAATGCCCATCGGTGTAGGGGATTCCCTTAATCTGCTTGATGGTGCGCGCCTTGAGGTCGATTATTACAGCCATAGAGTTACGTGCTGTATACGGATTTCCGGTGTTGAGTTCAATGATGCCAACGTAAGCAGCCACGAGCCCTTTCCCGATGTAGGCGCAGTTGTAGATGGATGCTGATTTCCAATTCGTACCCTCGATGGGCGTATTGCTGATGTCCCAGCTGCGGGAGGGGTCAAAAGCCTGTTTTCCATTGGGGATACACACGAAACCGTTTTTTTTGTAGGAAGGGTTATAGCCAAAGTAGCCGACGCAGGCTATATAGATATCGTTCTCTTCATTGGTAAATATCATGTCTTTCGTTATGGGCCTTGTGGGGAAGCAGAGACCGCTTTCCTTCTCAGAGATAACTTGAATTACCTTGTCGGTTTTGGGGTCAATAATGGCTACGTCTACCTGCCGATGGTCTTCGTAGGGCATCCAGCTCGCATTATTTTGGTTGAGCGTGAGGTAGTACAGGCCATCGCGCAGGATGCCACGGCTGGCGTCGGGGGATTTGTCGCTATGGGCGTACGGAGTGAGGTCGATTTCGCCGATTTTGGTAAAGCTTTTGGCATCTGCGATGGTGATGGCGCCGAGAAGGTAGTTGGTGATGTAGAGCTTCTCGGGGGTCACCTTGGTCAAGTTTACAGGGTAGGAGCCTGGGGCGATGGGGAGTTCGCAGACCTGCGTGAGTCCCCTGTCGCTGTGGGAGTACTTTGTGATGGCTTGCTTCCCACTGGGTCCAAACTCAGGGAAAACGTAAACGTCGTTGTCCACAATGGAGAAAGAGGCGCTAAAGCCTACCTGTATGCTATTGCTGTTGTCGTATTCTCCCTTGAGGTCGGGAATGAGTCGTAAGTACGTTTGCCCACTTGCGCCATCTGCGTTTTTAACCGTGGCTGAGATGAGAATGTTGCCCACTCCGCCTACGGGTTCGTCTGGCGTTTGCTCCTTTTTCTTGCACGATGCTGCAGCCAGCGTAAGAGCTGCGGTGGCAATGATTAGCCAAATACTTCTACTGTTCATAGTACTGAATTATTAAAGTTGAAACGAATTATTTCCAAATGTAACGGAGCTTTGCGCCAAAGCTTCTGCCCGGCAGCGGGCGGTTGAACTCCGAGAGGGCGCGGGCGTTGGTGAGGTTCTTGACTTTGCACGATAGAAATAGCCTTTGGTTGAAAAAGCTGTACTCAAGACCCATGTCCAGCAGGAAGCTGCGCGGGATGCGTCTTTTTGTATTCGCAGTGATTTCAAAATCGTAGAGATACTCCTCAATGAAAGCCAGATCGGCGAAGAGCCGTAGGTTTTGCCCTTGGCCGCCGAAAGGGTTTTCCTTGTGGAATTCGAGACCTGTGTTGGCCATGAGGTATGGGATGTTAGGCATGCGTAGCCCTTTCGTGGCATTGGGAAGATTAGACCCCTGCTCATGCTCACGAACGTCGCGTAGGTCTTGAAAGGTAACATTGCCGTAGCCGTAGAGGAAGGAAAAGATGTCGGCTTTGACCTCAAACTCTGCGCCTAGGGTTCGCATTTCGCCGAAGTTTTGGTACTGAGCGCCGAGAATCCCCTTGGTGAAGCGAATCATGTCCTGGAGATACATGTAGAACCCATTGAGTTCCACCTGTAGGTTGGAGGGATGGATGCCCGTAAGGTCAAACAGGATGCCTGCATTGAGGTTGGCGTTGCGCTCAGGGCGAAGCTGTTCTGATGGGGTTATGGTATAGCCATCGCCGAGCAGCTCAAACTCCGATGGGATACGCACATCGTAGCCACCCGAAAGTTTAGCCATGAGCGAACGGGTAAAGCGGAAGCGAAGCGCATCGCTACATCCGAGGCTCTTCTTATCGACATGAATGCTTTCGGGCGGAGTATTGGTGTAGATGTTTTGGAAGGTGGTGCGCATGCTGTACCAGTACCCTCGGGCGGTAAACGAGTTGAGGAAACGGTCGTTAGCCGAACGGAAGTCGTAGGTGATACCGATAACCCAACTCCTCATGCGTGAGTTGAAGTCGGTTTTTTTGCCGAGGCTTTTTTCTTTTAAGGGGTTGGATGGCGTCCCATTGGCGAGAGAGAAAAGGGAGTTGAGGCTGATGGTGTGTTGCTCTGCAATGAGGTATTCAAGGTTCAGCTTATTGAGGTAGGTGATTTTTTTGTTATCGGAGAGTGAAGCGAAACGGGTGCCCAGCTCGCCGCCCTGGGGCGATGGGGAGGGGTAAGGGTTGCCTTGCCAATCGTACCAAGTTTTGGCAGTGTCAATAAGTGCGTATCGCGTAAAGGCGGCGGCATGCGTGAAGTCAAGGTCAAGCCCCGCGAGAAGAAAGTCTTTCTTTTTAAAGGTGTTTCCCAGGAGGTAGAGGCGCGAGGTGGAGTGCGCCTGCCGAATGTCATATTCTACGCCCTGCACCTCTTTGTACGTATTGATGAATACAGGCTCAAGCTCGATTTCATCGAACCACCATTTTCTGGCCTTAATACTTCCCCCAATTACCACTTTTTGGAAATTATCGTGTTGGCGTTTGATTTTCAATCCCTTCACGTATGGAGACTCCATGGTGTAGCAATTGTCGGCGTAGGTGTAGGTGCCGCCGAGGCCGAGGATAATCCCAGACTCTTTGATGTTGCGCTTGAAGACCGCGGTGGCCTTGTTGACATTAAACGATTCGTGTTGGTAGCTAAGATCTAGGTACCTGTCGGGGTACTCCTTGATAACCACGTTGACCGCGCCGCCCATGGAGGAGCCGCCGAACTTTGCGGGTACCACCCCCTTGAAAATCTCGATGCGGTCAATCATGTCGATGGGTATGTCGTTGATGTCGATGAAGTCAGATTGGTCGCCGAGCGGCACCTCATCGATGAAGAAGCCCACGCGCTTCCCCTCAAGCCCCCGAAGCGATATGCGCGAAGTGCTGCCCACTCCCCCAGTGGTGCGGATGGCTATGCCCGTCGTCTTGGCCAGAAGGCTCTCAATGTCGCTCACGGCTCCCTGAAGTTGGTGCATGCTGATAACGGATATAGGCATGGCCCGTTCACGTATTTCTCGGGCTTTGCTCTTGCCAATGACGAGAACGTCCTGCATGGATTGCTCCTCCTGCTGGAGCTGCACGATGAGTCGTTTTTTCTCTTTGCCCACTGTGACGCTGAGCGATTGCGTTTTGTACCCCATGTACTGTATCGTTAGCGTGTGGTTTCCTACAGGAACGTTGGTGAAAACGAATTTGCCCTTGGCATCTGAGACTTCGCCCCGCTTGAGCTCTTGCATGTAGACCGTGGCCCCGATGAGATTGTTGCCGTCTTCATCAATAATGGACCCTTCAATTAGGCCTACACTCTCTTGCGCTGTAGCCGCGCTGCATAGGAAGAGCAGGAGCGATAGTAGCAAGCTGTTTGATTTAATGATTTTGCCAGTCATATTTCGTGAAGTTGAGTCTGAAGTTTTGTTTTGAACCAAAGGATTAGAGAAGTCTGAAGGCAACTTCTTAGCATTTGGAGATGCCGATCTTCTATTTGTCTCTATTTGAAAGGCTTAAGCAGTTCTTTCCAGCCTGCCAGGCTGAAGTGGGCGTATTGGATGAGCGCCTGCTTGATTTCAGAGTCTGAAAACTCATCATGCAAGACTAGCTCCCGCAGAATGTTTGTCCAGGTAGAGCATAGTATGTGAATAAAGAATGGAGAGAGCTGAGCATCAATATGCGGCCATCGGCTTTTCATTATGGAAAGGTACTCCTCCCCGATTTTGATTTGTTCGGCAAGAATGCGTTCTAGGTATCTGTCGAGCGATGTGCCAGCTGCCTGAAAAAGCAGAAGCTTTAGTTCAGGACGGAACGTTTTGACGAGAGATACCGTCTGGTTTAGATAGTCAATGGAAAGACTAGGCGATGTGAAAACCTCAAGGTTGAGGAATCGTTCGTCATTGTGCGAGTGCATGTGGCGGTTAAGCTTTGTTAGAAGCGGCTGTAGCACGGCGCAAAAGAGCTCATCCTTGCTTCTGAAATATTTGTAGATGGTTCCAACGGATACGTTCGCCTTGCTGGCGATCGTACGAATGGAGGCGTCTTTGACCCCTTGACTTATAAACTCCTTTCTCGCTGTAAGTAGAATGCGTTGGAGAACGGTTTCTTTTAGCGTTTGCACGGCGTTTGGCGGTTTAAAAGTGAACGTTTTTCATTTTTGTTCATAGAAAAAGCGCACTGCCAAATGGCGGTGCGCTTTTTCAAAAAGAGGGTTCTTTCCCCCCCCCCGATATTTATTGTACTCCTAAACACGGTTTACACATTTACGGCGCAAAGGTATTGAGGCCCAGCGTGTGGGGCAATCCCCAGAATTGAGGAATTTTTGTGCATGTTGATAAACAAAACGCTCCGCGGTGGAAGCCACGGAGCGTTTTTAGAACTACAGTTATGAAGAGAGTAAGTTAAATCGCTGTAGTTGTTTCAATGGTAGGCGAGTCTTGGGGCGATGGTGTCGCCTCTTGCCCGGAGCGCGTTGGGGCGGTGCGCTTTGCGGGTTTGCTCGGTGGGGCGAGGTAGCCATCGCGCATTTGCCAAACGGATCTTGCAAGATTTTTGCCACGAATGGTGCGTCTTTCGGTGTAGCCTTCGGCTTTGCTTGCGGCTTTGGGCGTTAACTTAATGAGGGTCCCCTCTGGGAGGTAGATGATGGCGTGGGCATTAAGCGGGATGGGCGAGTTGCGTTTTTTGAGCGAGGTCTTTATGCTAGCAATCGTCGCGGAGGCTGTGTCGATGGCGGGAGCGTAGAGCTCTTCTAGCGACACTTCGTCTTCATCTGCAGTTGATAGCGCTTCGTAGGCAATTCGAATTGACGCAACGCTGTCGTCTGTGCTACGGATGTCGATTCGTGGCGCTATGGAAATATTGAAGGAGGAATCGGCGCTGCTATGGTCAATTCTTCTGAGGTCAATACGCAGCGTGTCGTTGGCGCGCATGGGTATCTCATACTCCGTTTCGCAGCTCGTAATCCGTTTGTTGGCCCTCCAATAGGTGAAGGGGGTGAGGGTGGCGAGGACGAGTATGCTCACGATCCAGAAGATGAGCATGGTGACGCTTACCACCTTTGCGATGCGGAACTCAATAAGCATACGCATGCCCGCGATGAGGATTGCTGCCAGCGGTACGATACATACCCCCCAGATGGCTATCGCAATGATGCTCGGTGAGATGTTCCAGCCGAGGAGCGCAATGACTGACCCTGTGGTGCTACCGAATAGCTCGTCAGCAAGCGATACATCGCCGAGGAGCGCAACGCCAAGTAGCACCGTAAGGGCTATTGCTCCTATAGCCCCCGCAAGAATAAACGCAACACCGAGTATCTTCACAGCGAGCTTGACAAGTCCAATGGCAAGGAAGGCGAGAAAATTCCCGAACGATTTTGCAAAGTCGGATGATCGATTTTTGTTTTTGCCCTTTAGGGTTTCGCGTGCGGCCTGGAAGCTCCGGCTGGCTTCGGCGCGAATGGTGTCAATGGTGATGGGTTTGCCCTGCATACGGAGTTTTTGGAGGGGGGTTCGGGCTGGTGGCACAGCGGCCCAAAGGGCGATGTAGACGATGATGCCAATGCCGTAGCAGAAGGTGCCGAGAAGAAAGAGGAGCCGAATGAGGGCCGCGTTGGTTCCTAGCCTAGCGGCGATGCCGGCGCATACGCCGCTAATTATTTTGCTATCAACATCACGGTAAAGCCGCATGCGGTTGCGTTCCCTTTCGTAGGCTTCCTCGGAGTTTTCCCTGGCGTTGCTGGCGGACTCTCGCTGCTGGTCGGCATCGATGTCCTCGGGTTGCCCCAGAATGGCTATCACCTCGTTGACAGTGCTTAAAGAAATAGGTTCGTTGCCCTTCTGACGTTCTGAAAGGAGTTCCCCAATGCGGGCCTCGATGGCTTCGTACGTCTCCTTCGCCTCGTTCGATTGGCCAAAGCGGTCAATGAGCGCATCCAGGTAGCTGCGCATGGCGCGGTAGGCATCCTCGGTGAGTTGGTAGGGGTAGCCGTTGAGGCTAATGGTAATCACGCTTTCCATTGTATTGATTCCCTATAGGTTTGAGTTGTTGGATTGGCTGTCGGCGGGCGCCGCAATGAGCCGGTCAACGGCGGTTACGGTGGATTTCCACGCCTCAGTAAGCAGGGCGAGGTAGGCGCGGCCGGAGTCGGTGAGTTCGTAATACTTCCGGGGTGGACCCTGCGGCGACTCTTCCCAACGGTAGGATAGGTACCCAGCGTTTTTAAGCCGGGTGAGCAGCGGGTATATAGCCCCTTCAACCACAATCATTTCGGCATCTCGCAGCGCGTTGACAATGTCGTTGGTATATGCGTCCCCCTTGGCGAGTAGCGAGAGGGTGCAAAGCTCAAGCGCGCCTCGCCGCATTTGGGTTTGGATGTTTTCGGTATTCATGGAATAGTCCCTTTTGAATCGTGTCTACAGTTGAAACTTGTTGAGGTTTTCTGGCGTGACGGGGATGCCACGCATCTCGAGCTTTTGGGCCCGTGTGCTAGCTTTGGGCGTAATAATCCATAGGATGATGTAAACCCAAAAGCTGGAGAAGGCCACGAAGAGCAGAACAACCGAAATGACGCGAATGAGGACCACATCGGCGCGGAAGTAGTATGCTAGACCGCTACACACCCCACCGAACACCCTGTTGTCGGGGTCGCGGTAGAGCTTTTTACGCGGTGCGTAGTAAGCGTTGGTGCTGCCTTTGGCTTCGGTGTCGATGTCTTGGGCGTTGCCCACGAGGCCGATGACGCGTTGCACATCTGCCATGCTGATGACAAGCCCTTGAGCACCCCGCCATTCCCAAAGGTGTTCGCCGATGCGATCCTCAATGTCACGGATGATTTCGTGGCGGTCGGGTTCGTTTTTATACATGCTGTGGAGGCTATCAAGGTATGCCGTTAACTCTTGCCAAGCGTCCTCTTCAACCTGAAAGCTTCTGTGACCTATGGTGCCTGCGACTGTACGTTTCATGATTTTAACCGAGTTGCGTTTATCCTTTAGTACTTTTGTAGTGCAAATATACTGTGAGTTTTTGTACTGTGCAACACATAGTACTAAACTGAAAGATGCCACAAGATGAGAAGATGTTGTTAAGCTGTTGATTTGTAGTAAATAGCAAAATTATTTTTTGGGGGGAGTGGAGCGATTATTTTTTTTGATGCTGCTGCCTGAAGTGCGGTATTGGGTGGGAAGGTAAATGGTAAAAGAGCGGAGATACCGTAGTGTGTGGAGAGAGACGATTGGGGGTGGGGGATGGTCGCCGAGAGGGGTATTTGCTAAAAATAGCTACCTTTGCATAGGGTAGACAGGTTGGAGGCATGCGCATGGAAGGAAAAGGTGACGAGGTATGATATATCCATTGAATGAGGGGGAGCAGCAGCGGAAATTGGGGGAGTCGCTGTTTAGCGCGGCGGAACGCCGTAGGTTGGGGCAGCTGTCTGACTTGGCGATGCAGTTTGCGCTGTTGCAGGGCACTGCGCATCCAGAGTTGCGTAGCCCACAGCTGTTAATGTTGGCTTCGAGCCATGGGTTTGTACAGCTGCGGTCGGCAGAAGTGGCGGAGCATTCCGCGCTATGCGTGAGGGATTTTGCCACAGGGAAGCATTTCGTCAATGCGCTATGCCGTCGTCATGGGTTTGCGCTGCGCGTTGTGGATGCAGGGTTGGCGACTCCTATGGCGGCTGGGCTTGGGGTGAGTGCCTTTGCGCCCCGGCAAGGCACGAGAGATTTCTTTGTAGAGTCAGCCATGCAGCCCGAAGAGTTTCGATGGGTGGAGCTGCGGGGGCGGCAGTTGGTGAACGAGGCGGTAGACACGGGAAGCAATGTGCTGGCGCTGGGGTGCACAGCGTCGGGCGGAAGGGTGTCGGCTGCGCTCCTCGCGGAGCGTATGTTGGGAATAGGGCTAGACGTGCTTATGCCTGAAGGCGCAGGATATACCACGTTCTCGCTGGTGAGCCGTGCTGAGTGCCAAAAGCTATTAGATACTACGCCCCGCGGAGCGGATTGGCGAGAAGAGGTGCTGCGATTCGGTGGATTTGAGCTAGTGATGGCGATGGGGGTGATGCTGCAAGCGGCGGAGCGCAAGGTGGCGGTGATGATAGATTCTTTTACTATGCTCGTGGCGTTGATGCTGGCGATGTGCGTGGATCCCCATGTGAAAGACTACGTTGTGCTGGCGCATATGGAGAGCATGCAGGGCATGGAGCTATTGGCGAAGCGGATAGGAATAGAACCGGTGCTGCGATTAGGGCTTCAGACAACGGAGGGGGTGGGTTGCCTTACCACCTTCCCGGTGCTGGAGGCATCGGTGCTGCTTTTGTCACTTCCCAAGGGAGAGGTTGGACGATAAGAAAAGAACATGAGGGTACATTTTGTTAGACATACGGCGGTGGATGTTCCGAGGGGGATGTGCTACGGACAGACCGATGTGCCGTTGCGGGCGAGCTTTGAAGAGGAGGCAGCGGTGGTGCTATCGAAGGTGGAGAAGCTGTCGCACGAGAAGGTTTATACGAGTCCGCTATCGCGTTGCACGCGCTTGGCGGCTTACTGTGGCTTCCCTGATGCGGAGCGGGATTTACGTCTGCTGGAGATGAGCTTCGGGGAGTGGGAGGGGCTTTTTCTCTACGAGATGGTTGATGTTCCGGAGGTGCAATGGTGGTTTGGGGATCAACTAGGGCGAGATACTCCGGGCGGTGAGTCAATACATAAGCTGCGAGATCGTCTATTAGGCTTTTTGCGGGAGAAGCAGGCGGCGGGCGAGGATAATTTATTAGTATTTGCCCATGGGGGAATCCAGCTTAGCGCAGAGATTATATTGGGGAAGGTGGTAGAGGGGGATCCCTACGCACATTTACATCCCTATGGGTCTGTGCTGACGCTAGAATTTGGTAAGCTTTAGCCATAAGGGAGTGGTGGTGCGTTGGGAGGCTGGATGTAAGTTACTATAGATAAGGAGCAGCGCGGCCTGTAGAGAGGGTGTAAGGATAGGGCGAGGTATTGTGGTGCACGAAGGGTCGCCGTTATGTAGTAGATAAAAACGTAAATTTGCGGGCAGTTAGTCAAGCTAGCGAGAGGCACTGAGATATGGGAAAGTTGTCAGAGATAGCACGGCCGGTGTCGGCAGAGTTGGCGGAGTTCCGAAGGTACTACCGTGCGGTGCAAGAAGGGGTGCCGAGCTACGCGCTGCGGGTGATTCTATGGTATGTGCTGCGCCGTCCGGGGAAGCAGGTACGCCCGCTGCTGGTGTACCTTTCGGCTTCGGCATGCGGGGGTGTGCGCGAGAGTACCAAAGTGGCCGCGGCAATGATTGAGATGGTGCATAATGCATCGCTGCTGCATGATGACGTGGTGGATGATTCTGCGCTGCGTCGCGGAGCTCCATCGGTGTATAGGCTGTGGAAGGCAAAGGGAACGGTGCTGGCGGGAGACTACATGCTGGCGGAGGGGCTTCGTCTGGCAGTGGATACCGGGGAGTACCGCCTGTTGGACCTGATGAATGAGGCTGTGCAGAAGATGAGCCTTGGGGAGCTGAATCAATTGCGGAACGCACGGCGGAATGAGTATAGCGTTGCAGAGTATTTCAAAGTTATATCGGGGAAAACTGCGGCGTTGCTTGCGGCGAGTGCTGCAGCTGGGGCTTTTTCGGCTGGTGCGGACGATGCGACTGTGGAGCAGTTTAAGCGGTTTGGTGAGCGGTTGGGCATGGCGTTTCAGGTGCGCGATGATATGCTTGATTTCTCTACGAGCAGCGCGGTAGGTAAGTCTGTCGGGAACGATTTGCAGGAAGGGAAGTTTACGCTGCCTGTGATATATGCGTTGGAGTCGTTGGAAGGGAGGGAGAGGAAGGCCATGGTGTCGCAGTTGCGGCGAGCACGGGGCGATGCGCGTGTGCGGAGCGATGTGGCGCGGTTTATTGCGGGGAGCGGGGCGATGCAGCGGACGGCCGCGATGGTGCGGCAGTTTGTAGAGGAGGGGAAATCTGCGTTGCTGGTAGTGCCGGATTCTGAAGCGAAGCGTTCGCTCTTTGCGTTGGCTGATTATTTAGTGGAACGAACCAAGTAGTGCGAGATGACAATGGTAGATATAGTTCTGATTGCTATTATTGGGCTGTTCGGGGTGTTGGGGTTACGTCGAGGCTTGCTGTCGCAGGTGGTTTTTGTTGTAGCATTCCTCGTGGGGGTGTGGCTTACCATTCGCCTGTCGGGGTACGCTAGTAAAATATTTATTCTGCATTTCGGTATGCCTGCGGAGACCACCCCGCTGTGGGCGTTCGGGATTACCTTTGTAGCGGTCGTGGTAGGGGTATACTTTTTGGCGCATCTGCTCAAGGGTACAATGCGTATGATCAGGGTGGCGTGGGTTGACAAGGTGCTCGGGCTGGTATTTGGAATGCTGAAGGGGGCGTTGCTAGTGAGCGTAGTGATGGCATTGCTCGTGCAGGGAGGCGTTATGGAGAAAATAGTGCCGCCAGCGAAAGCGAAGCGAAGCGTTCTCTATGAGCCGGTACGGCGGGTTGCTCCGGGTATCTTTCCATATTTGAAGGATTTTGGAATGGAGGCGTGGTCTAGAATAGTGCAGGAAAGTAAAGGGACAGAGTCCTAGGGGGCGAACGGCGCGGTTAGAGGGTTGATAGGCATTGGGAAAAGAGAAACAGGAGGCAAAACGATGGGAGAGATAGCTGTAGAGGGGATGCGGTTCCATGCGTTTCATGGCTGCTACGAGGAAGAGGCCATCGTGGGGAACGAGTATGAGGTGGATTTGCGGATGCGCTGCGATACGCGGCGCGCCGAGGCGAGCGATGACGTGGCCGACTCCGTGAATTATCAGTTAGCCTACATGGTGGTGGCAGAGCAGATGGCGATACGCTCGCACATCTTGGAGAATGTGTGCCGGAGGATACTGGATGCGCTGTTTGAGGAGCTGCCGTTGCTAGAGTGGGCGGAGGTGAAGGTGAGCAAGTTGGCGCCAGCCATGGGAGGGGTAGTAAGGGCCACATCGGTAACACTGGAGGCGAGGGCGAAGTCTTCGGAATGCGCGTAGCGGTGGGGATGCGAGTGAGTTTGGTCGTTGTGTCGCCAACGGTGGAAGGGTACATCAAGGAAGGAGAGGAGGACTACGCTAAGCGTTTGAAGCGACTGTGCACCCTCCACCGAGAGGAGGTGCGGGTGCGCAAGGAGTGGGGCAAGCTAGGAGGCGAGGAGCAGCGCGAGAGGGAGGCGCCCCTCGTGCTGTCGGCATTGGAAGGCAAACGGAATGTGTGGCTGCTCGATGAAGGGGGCGTAATGATGACCTCGGTGGAATTCTCGCGAATGCTGGGCCACGCAGGAACGCATGGGGGCGGGGAGATTACCTTCGCTATAGGGGGTGCGTACGGTTTTGGAGGTGCAGTTTTGTCAAGGTACGGAGCGCAGAGGTTGTCCTTGTCGAAGATGACGTTTACCCATCAGATGGTACGATTGATTTTTCTAGAGCAGCTCTACCGTGGGTTTATGATACAGAGGGGTAGCCACTACCATCATGAATAGCCATAGCATAGACCATGTCGACAAGTAGGCGTGTGCGTAGGTTGGCGGAGTGGAACGCTACGCTGAGTCAATTTTTTACCTTTCATATTACGGTAGGGCAATTCTTGTTGCTTGTCTTGTTGCTCTCGGGCGTGGGGGTGATGCTGTTCGGGCTGTGGAGGCAGGAGCTAGAGTCGGGGCGTACGAGCTGGGATAGCGTTATGCTTGGACGTGTAAACATCGATGCGGAGAGTCGTTTGCGTCGGGTGGAGCGGGTGGCGAGCGAGGCGTGCGCAAAGCTGGAACAGGGAGATACGGCGGGGGCATTTTGCGTGGCGGCGGAGGCGGATTCTAAGGTTTTGGAGAAGACGCATGGGGTTCTTGTGGGGTTTAGTGGCGATACGGTGGTGCTTTGGTCTGGCAACTATTCTCGTGCTGTGGAGCAGCCGCTGAGAGAGGGGCAGCAATTGGTACGCATCAATGGGATGCAGTACTATATGCGCGCTACGCAGCATGGGAGAATGGTGGTGTATGCAGGGGTTGGCTTACGTAGCGACTATCCAATATTTAACCGCTACCTGCGGTCGGGTTACGTTCCATCGCTGTCTTTTCTGGAGGGTCGATCGTTGGAGTCGTTTTTCCCCGAGATGGGTATGCCTGCACCGCGGGTGCAAGCCGTGTCGTTGCACGGCAACGTGCAGATACTGGTTGCTTTCATACTCATTCTCGTTGCAATTTTCTCTGCGCCGTTGCTGCTAACGCGCCATTTGAGCGTGTTGGTAACGTTGATCTGCGTAGCGTGTGGCGTCGGATGGCGCTACCTATTTTTGCGTATGGGCGTTTTTGATGGGGTGCTAGGCCATCTATTTTCACCGTCAGTTTTTGCGCTGTCTCGCTTTGTTCCATCGTTGGGAGATTTTCTACTCCATGCGTTGGTGTTGCTCCTCGTGACGATGCTCTGCGCGCAGCTTGTACGGTTTTTAGCATTGAGTCGCAGGATTAGCCAAACGACTTTCCTGGGGGTGTGCGGTTTAGGGGCGGTGGTGGTACTCTTGCTTGGGGATATGCTGCTGCGCAAGATTGTGATTAACTCCACGCTAACGATTCCTCCCTACGAGCTTGCGAGCTTTACGTGGTACACGCAGGCGGCCTATATCGGGCTTGTGCTGTGGTTCTCTAGCGGGGTTTTGATGGCCGCGCTGTTTTGTCGACAGATACTGCATAATCGTCTACCGTACGAGTGGCGCTTGTGGGGGGCATTGCTGGTGGTGACGGTATTGCTATCCATATGTTTTTGGTACTATCTAGCAATACCCTTTGGACCGTCGATAGTGCTGTGCATCGTGGTCTTTGCAAGTTTGTACGTGCCGTTGCGTTGGCATCGAGGGGAACTCCCGTTTCGGGGCATGGAGTTCATTGTAGGGATGGCGGTGGCACTGTACGTGGGAACGTGTAGCGGCGTGGAGAGCCAGCGGCGGGACCAAATGGTGCGAGAGCAAATAGCGGAGCGGGTAGGCGGAGAGCCTGACCCCCTGCTAGAGTCCATGCTCCCCCAGCTCTCCCTAGCCATAGAGGATGATGGGGCATTGCGCAGGTTTATGGTGTCGGGATACCGCACCCATGCACGGATGCGTCGCTATTTTGAGGAGCGTTACCAACGTGACTATCTGAATGGGTACGATGTACGTTTGACGATGTGCTACCGAGATGAGTTGGTTCTTCTGCCCGATCGGGACGAGTTTGAGGATTGTGCTGCCTACTTTGGGAGGATAGTGGCGACGGAGGGGGTGATGGTGCCGGGGAGTCGGTTTTATTTCCGACGGGGGCGTACGGGACGAATAAGCTACCTAGGTATTTTTCCATACGTGGCGCAGGAGCAGGAACGTTACCTATACATTGAGCTTGACTCAAAGCAGCCCAATGCTTTTTGGGGCTATCCAGAGTTACTTGTCAACGAGCCAACGAGTCGCCATCGGACGGATCCCTCCTACTCTACGGCTCTATACGAGCATGGGAAACTTTTAATGAACACGGGGCAGTGTGGGTATCCAACTTCATTGGCCACCACGGGGTACCAGGGGGGAGAGCAAGGCATGTTTGAGAGCATGGGGTATAACCACGTAGCGAAAGAATTGCCCAACGATATGGTGGCGTTGGTGTCGCGGGCAAAGGTGTCACCCTTTGAGGTGATGGGGGTTGACGTTTACTTGCTACTCCTTTTTTGCCTGTTCTTTTCCGTGATACTACGAGTGAGCGGGGTGCTTCGGCTCAAGCCATTGATTGGAAGAGGGATCGTGGGGAGATTACAGCTGTACATGGCTGGCGTAATGGTGCTGACCATGGCGCTGGCTCTCGTGATTGCGCTTTTCACCATGCGAAAGACCCTTGAGGAGAAGAATAAAACGTTGATGCGTGAAAAGTCGCAAACGGTGTTGGCCTCCTTGGGCGAGATGAGCCTTGAGTACGCAATGGGCGGGGGAAAAGAGAATTGGCAGCTGAATAGGGCGTTGTCGGAGCTGTCAAGTCGTTTGTATTGTGACATCAATGTATACGACACGCTAGGATGGCTCATGGGGAGCTCTAGAATGGAGGTCTTTACGAAATCGTTGGTGGGGGAGCGGATGAATGCTGGAGCCTGGGGGATGCTGCGGTTCGGCGGGGCATCGCAGGAGCTAACGCGGGAGCAGATAGGTACGCTGCGCTACGAGTCGATGTATATACCGCTACGCCAAAACGGTAAACTGCTGGGCTATGTGAACCTCCCCTACTTCACGCGTCCGGATGAGTTTAAACGGCAGTTCCAGTCGTTTACGAGCCTTCTGCTCGATTTCTACGCAGTGCTAACGGGTATGATGCTCCTTCTGTCGTTCGTGCTGGCTAACGCGGTGCTAGAACCCTTGGCGCAGCTGCGCAGGAGCGTGGAGACGCTAACCATTACGGGGGAGAACAAGCTGGTGTTCTATGATACCCCCGACCAAATGGGGGCCCTTTTCCGAGCCTACAATACAATGCTTAACCAGCTGGAAAGTAGCGCGGCGGAATTGGCTGAAACAGCGCGGCAGCGCGCGTGGCAAGAGATGGCAAGGCAGATAGCACATGACATAAAAAATCCTCTTACCCCCATTCGGCTCAGCTTACAGCGGGTGATGCGTCTGCGGGCAGCGGGAAATCCTTGCTGGGAAGATCGGTTTGTGGAGTTCTCCGACATGCTTGAAAATCAGATTGACGTGCTGGCGCGTACGGCAAACACGTTTTCTACCTTCGCCAAGCTGGCCGAGGGGCATGCTGCGCTAGTTGATGTGCGAGAGGCAGTGCATAGGTGCGTGGTGCTTAATTCTGCTGACACTCGTGTCAGGCTGGAGGAGCAAACATCGGAAGCGCCCCTGTTGGCGTGGATTGATGAGAACAACCTGCAACGGATGGTAAACAATGTGGTGATTAATGCGGTGCAAGCGGCTGCGGAGGTGAATGGGGGAAGAGTTGAAGTGCGCTGTTTTGGTTCTGAAGAGGCAGTTGTAATAGAGGTTCAGGATAATGGTCCAGGGATACCGGTGGAGCTACAGGACGACATATTTAGGGTTCGTTTTACCACCAAGAGCGAGGGGAGTGGCCTTGGATTGGCGATAGCGTACGCCGTGGCGAGGGCATGCGGCGGAAATGTGAGTTTCGTGACGTGTCCGCCTAGCGGAACAGTATTTCGGATATGGATTCCCAAGGCGCACGAGGCTGTGGCAGAGGGTGGCTTTGAGAAAAAGGAGTAGGGTAATGGCGATAGGGGTTGAGGTCTATTTGAGTCTTGGAAGTAACATCGCGCCGCGGCGGGCATATCTCGAGGCGATGCGTAGGGAGATTGCGGAGCGGTTCGGGGGGCTGCGGAAGGTGTCTTCAATATATGAAACCGCGCCATGGGGGTTTACTGCCGAGCTGCCCTTCCTTAACCAGGTGGTGCAGGTGTGTACGTCAAAATCTCCTGAAGAGGTACTGAACGAACTGCAGCAGATAGAGTATCTACTGGGTAGACGGCGTAGTGGGGGGGGGTATGCGTCCCGTACGGCGGATATTGACATTTTGCTCTACGGTGAGGAAACAATATCCACGGAGCGATTACGTATACCGCATCCACACATGGCGGAACGCCGTTTCGTGCTTGCGCCGTTGGTGGAGATTGCAGGGGATGGGCAGCATGGGGGGTATGGTAAGAGTTGGCGGGAACTCTTAAAAGAATGCAGGGATGCGGGAGAGGTGGTGGCGGTGGATGACCCTGCGGCGGAGGAGCGAGAAAGGATGGTGCGGTTGATTGCTGACGGCGGTGCCACCACGGCGAAGTGGAAGGCGATAGATGCTGAGGGCAATGTCCGTTGGTTTACCACGAGAGGGCTAAATCCACTCTATGTCAACGATGAAGAGGTGGCGAGGGAGGTGCAGTTGGCGTTTGGCACAGAGGAGGGGTGTAGGAGCGTGGGGCGTGTATCGTTCTATGGGGCTTCCTGTGGACCTAATCAGCAGGGCGAAGTGCTTCAAAAGGGGCTACAAAAGGCGTTCCCCCTTGCAGAGGTACACGTGGATTCAGACATGGTACTGGCATCGTTGGCCACGTGGGGAGCGCACCCCTCGCTGCCGAAAGGGGAGCGGGCGGTAGTGGCCATCCTCGGCACGGGGAGTAATGCCTGTTACATAGATGCGGGGAGACCAGTGTACGTTACCCCCTCGCTGGGATTCCTTTTTGGCGATGAGGGGAGCGGGGCGTGGTTCGGTAAACGACTGGTGAGAGATTGGCTCTACGGGGTTTTGCCTAAATGCATGGAGAAAGACGTGCGGCGGATGCTGGAGGAAGAGTTTGGCGAGGTAGCACTTCAAGGAATGGAGAGACAAGAGACGATAGTAAATCGTGTGTATCATGGGGCGCAGCCCAGCGCGTGGTTCGGCAGCTTTGCGCGGGTAATGGGTGCGCATAGGGGGGAGGAGTACGTCGAGAGGTTGCTTGTGGAGGGCTTTAGCGCCTTCGGGCGGTTTTTTCTTGAACCGTTGAAGGCGTACGGAGGGGTTGAGGTGCGGGCGGTTGGGAGCGTGGCGTGGTACTATCGTGATGCCCTCCGCACGGCATGCGAGAGCGTGGGGATGCGCCTTGGGAAGGTGGTGCGAGACCCTTTGGAAGGGATAGCGCAGGGGGGTGATGCGTAAGTAGCTTCGTTGTTGCAATCGGGTGGCGGCGGCAAGGCAAAGCTTTGCCGCTTTTCTTGTACCTTCGCGGGGAGTAATGAAGGGGACAGATGATTAAACGAATACTGCTTGCAAGCGTTGTGCTGCTCTCTGCGCTTGCGTTTTTTAACTCCTGCGTGCCGGCAAAACGTTATAGGGAGGTCGTTGCCCAGCGTGATTCGCTAGGGCGTGAGCATGGCGTCTCGCTGCGCATTGCGGATAGTTTACGCATTGGCAACAAGGAGTTAGCTGGGGAGAAGGAGCGTCTGGAAAGGCAGGTTCAACAGCTGGTCAAAGACTCCCTTTCGCGGGGGGAAACGCTTTCTCGCACACTCGACGAGCTTGCCAATCTCAAGTATAGTTACGGGCAGCTAGAGGCCAATCAAAAGAATATCGTGGCTGGCAATCAGCGGGAAACATCCAGGATGCTCGCGGAGATGCAGCGTATGCAAGCGGAGCTACAGCGGAGGGAAGATGCGGTGAAAAGCCTTGAGAGTCAACTGTTCCAACGGAAGCAGAAGCTAGACTTCGTGGAGAAGCAGCAGGCGGAGGATCAGCGCACGCTTGACTCGTTGCGAAGGGGCATAGACTCCATGTCTATTGCGCTTAGCGAAAAGCATGAGGCGCTAGAGAGGCTGCAGCAGGCTCTTTCCCGTAAAGACTCAGCCTCGGCGGCTCTAAAGGACCGCTTGGCCCGTGCGCTCTTTGGCTTTGAGGGGCAAGGGCTGACCGTGCATGAAAAGAATGGGCGTGTACACATCTCGATTGAGGACAAGCTACTATTCAAAACGGGGAGCTACGCGGTGGGAGAGCAGGGCGTGGCTGCCATTAGGCAGCTTGTACCCATCCTGGAGCAGTACCCCGACCTTAACATCGTTGTCGAGGGGCACACTGATGATGTCCCCATGAAGGGTTCAGGCCCTATCGCCGACAACTGGGACCTCAGCGCGAAGCGTGCCACCACCATTGTGAAGCTTTTGCTAGATGGCTCCTCCATCCCCCCATCTAATATCTCAGCGTCGGGACGTGCCGAGTTCCACCCGCTCGTTGACGAGAAAACCCCAGAGGCTAGGCAAAAGAATCGCCGCACGGAGATTATCCTTACGCCGAATCTCAACGAAATTATGGACCTCCTCAACTAGTCTCTAGTATTCATGACTACAGAGGACCTCCATGCCGAGCTGCTAGCCAACCAAGATCCTGCGTTCGCAGCTTTCGCAACCAAGCTCGGCGCGCCAACGCCTACGCGCCCCTATCTTGGGGTGCGTACCCCTATCCTTAGAAAGCTCGCGAAACGTATCGTTAGGCAGGAGGCCCCAGAGGCCTTTATACAGCGGTTGCCCCACCGTTACGCCGATGAGTACCTCCTCCATGCGTTGCTTATCAACGAAATCAAGGAACCCGCAGCGCTCATTGCTGCCATCAATGCGTACTTGCCATTGGTTGATACGTGGGGCAACTGCGACGCGCTGAACCCCACGCTCTTCAAAAGGCATAGTGCGCCCTGCCTTGAGAACATACCCCTTTGGCTTCGCAACCCCCATTCCTACGCGCAGCGATTCGGTGTGGTCATGCTGTTGAGGCATTTCGCCAAGGATGGGTTTTCTGTGGAGCATTTGTCGTGGCTGGCGGAGCTGCCCCAAGCGCAGGAGGTGGATGTGGCTGTGGCGTGGTATCTCGCAGAGGCTCTTGTATGTCATCCCCAAGAGGTGCTTAGCGCAATTGAGGAACCTACCTTTTCCCCCGCTATTCGTCTCGCCGCCATTCAGAAGGCGAGGGATAGCCGGCGAATTCCGCCCGACATGAAGGCGCAGCTCGCGGCGCTGCGTAAGGAAATAAGGGGCTAGGCCCTTTCCGCCACCCCAAGGTATCCGGGCCGTTTTGCGGTTTTGCCACCGTGCAACAAACCATCAACAAGAATTGTTGCAGCAATGGTGGTAAACAGTTGAAAACAGCATGACGATGAAATACTTTGGGGCACACGTAAGCGCGGCGGGAGGGGTGTTTAACGCGCCAATCAACGCCAGCGAGATTGGGGCTAACGCCTTTGCGCTATTCACGAAGAACCAGCGGCAGTGGGTGGCAAAGCCCTTAGAGGAGGGCGAAATAGAGTGCTTTAAGCAGGAGTGCGCGGAGAGGGGATTCTCGGCGGCGCAGATACTGCCCCACAATAGCTACCTAGTAAACATGGGAAATCCCGATGCCGCTAAGCGGAAGCAGTCGCTGGATGCATTTATTGACGAGATGCATCGGTGCGAGCTGCTGGGGCTTGACCGGCTCAATTTCCATCCGGGTAGCCACCTTAACGGCGTGTCGCCAACGCAGTGCCTGGCCTACGTGGCCGAGGGGATAAACAGGGCGCTGGAGGCCACGCACGGCGTGACGGCGGTGATAGAGAATACGGCGGGGCAGGGTACCAACATGGGGTATGCCTTTGAGCATATCGCGGAGATAATCAACGGGGTAGAGGACAAATCGCGGGTTGGGGTATGCATTGATACGTGCCACGCCTTTGCGGCGGGCTATGAGCTCCACACGAAAGAGGGGTATGAAAAAACGATGGCGGAATTTGACCAAATCGTGGGGTTACAATATCTAAGGGGTATGCATCTCAACGATGCGATGAAGCCTTTGGGATCCCGTGTGGATAGGCATAGCCCGCTGGGCGAGGGGGAAATAGGTGCGGGGACCTTCAAGTGGATTGCGCAGGATGCCAGGTTAGAGGGCATACCTTTGGTGCTAGAGACTCCCGACCCATCGCGGTGGCCCGATGAGATAAAGATGCTACGAGCGTGGGAGGCGGGCCGTTAGGAGGAGTACTTGGTTTATGCATGCCGGATTTCCAATGTTGCGTTGACAAAACTATCTCAATTTAACTTGCATTTATTTTTGCTCTGAATGGTTTCTTTTAAATGATTGTTCGTCAACCAGATACCGACAAATTCAAATATAGATGCCTTTATTTTAAAGGGAGGTTGCACAAAAAAACTAAAAAATGTGTATACCTTTGCGCTGCGTTTGGGGAGATTGCTATGGTCTCCTTTGGTTGTGTAACTAATTAAATCTTACAATTATGAAAAGAGTAGCGTGGGGGGTGATGTTTGCCGCAGCGGCGGTTTTGGGCGTGTCCTTTATGGGGTGCGACAAGAAGATTGAGAACTCGGAGCTGAAGAAGGAAGATGCCAAGGGAACAGCGACGATTGAGTTGGTGCTGGGTGCTAAGCTGAGCGCTGATCCTAGTGCTTCTTACGAAGCGGTGCCGGCAGGGGCAAAGGTAATCGTGACCACTACGGATGGTGCCTTGCTAGGTAATGGCGGCGATAAGGCCATCGTTATTAAAGAGGAGAGCTTGAGCGGGAAGCATATGACGCTAAAGGTCCCGGTTAGTGTCAAGGGGACGGAGTATACGTTAACCTTTACGGCGAGCGATCCGGCGAATTATGAAGTGTCAGGCGAAGCGAAAAGCTTCTACTACGCGCCAGTGGATCCCGAAGCGATTGTGACTCTGCTTCCTGGAGGCAAAGAAGTGCTTGAAGTAGTGTATGCTTCGAACCAAAAGGCTGAGCTGTAGCGTTGCGTTTCATGGTAAAAAATAGGAGGAGAGGAAAGACGATGAAGTTGAAAGGAATGATGCTTTGCGCGCTGCTCGCCATGGGGGGCAGCGCCATGGCGCAGGATGAAACCACGGAGATGCAGGCCACGCAGGAGCAGCCTGCCGTGGCGCAGCAGCGCGGTGTAGGGGGGTATAACTCAAAGAACCTGGACGATATCCTGCCGAAGGCTGGCGATCTAGCCCTGGGTCTTGATGGTTCGCCCATATTCCAGTACTTCGGTAATATGTTCAATAATAGTGCGGATAACGATCCGAAGACCTACCTATTGAACGTGTCGCCCATAGTCTACATGCGTTACTACTTGAGCGATAAGTTGGCGGTGCGTGCGCGCATTCAGTGGAGTGGTGATAAGACCATTAATACGTTTCAAGTGCCAGATCAGGCGGCATTAGCGAAGGATCCCTTGAGCGCGGCTAAGGTGGAGGATAGGAAGGTGGCGCGAATGAATTCGTGGCGCTTCGGGGCTGGCGCGCAGTATTTTCGTGGCTACGGTCGTCTCCGTGGCTTTGTGGGCGGCGACCTTGACTATAGGGTAGTGCGGAACGTAGATCGCTACTACTACGGCAACAAGATGACCGCAGATAACAAAGCGCCTCTGACGAGCGATTTCGGAGGGGGAATTAACCCCGCAACCCAACGTACGCTTGTTGAGAACAAAGGCTGGGAACATAACATTGGTCTTGCGGCTTTCGTGGGCGTGGAGTACTACTTTCTTCCCAAAATGTGTATAGGTGTAGAGTCTGGCGCAACGATGAGTGCAACCCTGAAAGGGCGTGCTAAGACCTACTCAGAGCGTTTCATTGGCGATACCTACCATGGCGATTGGGTAGAGACAGGAGATAATAATCCAGAGGTTGATTTCACGGTTGCAACGGAGAATCCAGGCAACCATTTCTATGCTAACTTCTACTTCCTATTCCATTTTTAATGGGGTAGCGTAGTGTAATATATGGGGCGGAGCTGATTGCATCAGCCCCGCCCTTTTTCTGTGAATTAGCACAAAGGTTCGTCAGCACCATTCGTGGCGGAGAAACGGAAATGGAGTGATGGAGCTACCGCTGGTAGCTAGCCTCTAGCTGCCGCCGAACCGCAGCTATTTTTCTTGCCATTAGAATAGAGAGGGTGGCGCATACAAAGAAAAAGAGTAACTTTGCGGCACGAGAGTTTTATGGAACGTAAAAGTAAATCGAGGGAGCAATGAAAAAGATCATAGCGACGAAGGATGCGCCGGCGGCCGTAGGGCCGTACAGTCAGGCGGTAGAGGTGAATGGGTTTCTCTACATATCGGGGCAAATCCCCGTTGTCCCTGCCACTGGAAAGATTCCAGAGGGAATAGAGGCGCAGACGGAGCAGGTGTTGAAGAACATTGGTGCCATTCTCAAAGAGGCGGGGATGGGCTACAAGAATGTGGTGAAGACCACTTGCCTTCTGAGCGACATAGCGAACTTCGTGCCGATGAACGAGGTATATGCCAAGTACTTCACGGAGGAGCTACCAGCCCGCGCAGCGTTTGCCGTTGTGGCTCTGCCCAAGGGGGTCATGGTGGAGATAGAGTGCGTGGCGGCGCGGTAGCGCTCGTTTAGGAGGGTCTATTGGTGGCGTTGGGTTTATTACTGCTTTGTGCGTAAACAACCAACGATACGTGGAGGCTGTTAAAGATTATTAAAAAGGTTACTACTACTGTAAATCGATAGACCGAGAGACCGCTGGGCGCAAGCCTAGCGGTCTCTTTTTACAACATGTCCGCGGTATTTAGTTACAATTTAAACAAAAAGGAGTTTAGAATCGTTTCTAGTAGTACTTTTCAGGAGGTGAGATAGTAAAAGCGTTGGAATCCATGGATGGTAAAGATTTGCGTGCGCAGGTGCTCGATGCGCTTTCGGGCGTGCGGCACCCCGAGGCGGGGGAGAACATTGTGAAGCTTGGGCTGGTGGAGCTGGAGGAGTGTACGCCGGAAAGGGTGTCGGTGGCATTGTCAAAGCGCAGCCCGAACGATCCGTTCGGTAAGTCGCTAATGCGCACCATGCGCACGGCGTTAGCGGTGCTGGTGGGGGAGAATGCGGTGGATGTGCATATGGCGGAGAGCGCATCGCAGCAACGGCCTAGCGTGCAGGGGGAGCGGCATGGCGGCGTGGCGGGGGTGCATAGCATTGTGGCGGTGGGGTCTGGCAAGGGTGGCGTTGGCAAATCAACGATAACGGTTAATTTGGCGGTGGCGCTTGCCCGAAAAGGGTACAGCGTTGGGCTCCTTGATGCCGATATCTTCGGCCCTAGCATGCACATCATGCTCGGGGTGCAGGGGTGGCAGCCGCGGATGAAATCCATAGATGGGGAGGATGTGATAGTGCCGGTGGAGGCGCATGGGGTGAAGATGCTGTCGATGGGCTTTTTCGTGTCGGCTGACGACGCATTGGTATGGCGGGGCCCGATGGCGTCAAATGCGCTCAAGCAGCTCATCCATCAGGGCTTTTGGGGGGAGCTGGATTACCTGCTCATTGACATGCCGCCCGGGACGAGCGATATCCACTTGACGCTGGTGCAGGAGCTGGCGTTAACGGGCGCGGTGGTAGTCACCACGCCGCAGAACATCGCCGTGGCCGATGCCCGTAAGGCGGTGAGTATGTTTCGGGGGGACGGGGTGAACGTGCCGGTGCTGGGGGTGGTAGAGAATATGTCGTGGTTTGAGCCGGAGGAGTTGCCGGGGCATAGGTACTACCTCTTCGGGCGGGATGGCGGCAAGCAGTTCGCGGAGGCCAACGGTGTGGAGCTTCTTGGCCAGATACCCTTGGTGCAGGGAATCCGCGAGGGAGGCGATGTGGGATGCCCTGTAGCGGCTGAAAGCACGGTGCTGGGCGATGCGTTCGATGCGTTGGCCTCAAGGGTGGTGGAGGCTGTGGCGCTTCGCAATGCGCAGCAACCGCCCACGGAGCGGGTGGAGGTCACAAAACGGTAATCGTGGGGAGAACGGAAGGAGAGCGAGGTAACACAATAAACAGTGAGAGGCTATGTTGGGTGGTATAGAGCGACGCGTAGAGGAGGCATTGGAAAGGGTACGCCCCTACTTGCTGCGTGATGGTGGCAATGTGGAACTGGTGCGCGTGGGCGAAAATGGGGTGGTGTATCTGCGATTGACTGGGTCGTGCGAAACGTGCCCATTCAATGCCATGACGATGCGTAACGGCATTGAGGAGGAGATACGTCGTCACGTGCCGGAAATTGTAGAAGTGGTTCTTGATGGCCAGCGTTAGCTGGGGCGCACGGCGGATGGGGAATTGTACCCATCTTTGGGTGAGGGGCGTAATCCTGTTGTGGGTGTTGGTCTGTGCGAGCGGCGTGAACGTGCGGGCGCAGTCATCGCTGCATCAGCAGCGGGTGGAGTACCGCGAAAAGTATAAGGAGTACGCCGTATCCAAAATGCACGAGCACGGAATCCCTGCGAGCATAACGCTTGCCCAGGGCATGCTAGAGAGTGGGAATGGGAAGAGCCGTTTGGCGGTTGAGGGAAACAACCATTTCGGTATAAAGTGCCACAGCGATTGGAAGGGCAAGCGCATATATCACGATGATGATAAACGGGGGGAGTGCTTTAGGGTGTATAAGAGCCCTGAGCAGTCGTTTGAGGATCACTCGGCGTTCCTGCGTGGCTATAGCCGTTACGCTTTCCTTTTCGATTTGGACCCGACCGACTACAAGGGGTGGGCGAGGGGATTGAAACAGGCGGGTTACGCCACTGACCCGAAGTATGCCGAGCGGCTGATACAAATAATAGAAGAGGAGGAGCTGTGGAAGCTTGACCGGGGCGTTACCATTGAGGTCCCATCGCCGCGGGAGGCGCAGAAAACGCAGCGCGCCGAGGGCAAGGAGCGGCTAGAGGTGAAGCTCGGCGGTGAACACAAGGTGTTCGTGCGCAATAGGGTGGAGTACATTGTGGTGCAGCCGCATGATACGTACGCCTCGCTGTCGCGGGCTATGGAGATGATGCAGTGGGAGCTACAGTGCTATAACGAGTTGCCATCGCGGGAGTTACCCGCCGTGGGGACGGAACTCTACATACAGCCCAAGCGTTACCGCGCCGCGCATGGGGAGCAGACGCACGTGGTGGAGGCTGGGGAAACGCTGTACAGCATCTCGCAGCGGTACGCCATGAAGAGCTCTTCGCTTCGCCGGAAGAACCGAATGGCGACCGGACAAGAGGTAGAGCCCGGCCAGGTGCTTTACCTACGGAAGAAAGCACCGCGGCAGCGGTAAAATGAGAAAAATTTTTGGGGTAGAGGACACGGAGTGGCGCAGTATTGTTTTTAGGACTTGATATAAATTGCAAAAATCTCATTACCTTTGCTGCCGATTGAAGCCGTGGGGAACGTGCGGGGGCAGAGTATATAAGCGGAAAGAGAGTTATGTCGCAGCAACAGCAGCAAAATACTAACAGTGAAGATACTACGCGGGAGACTGTAAAAAACATATTTACGCAGTTTTTGACGCAGAAAGCGTACCGCAAGACGCCGGAGCGTTTTGCCATTCTGGATGAGATATACTCTCGTGGCGGCCATTTTGACATTGAAACGCTGTATATCTTTATGAAGAACAAGAACTATCGGGTGAGCCGCGCCACGCTCTATAACACGATAGACCTCTTGCTGGAGTGCGGCCTCGTGGTGAAGCACCAGTTTGGGCGCAATATGGCGCACTTCGAGCGGGCGTACCAATGCCGCCAGCACGACCATCTGATATGCACTGCGTGCGGCCGCCTCGTGGAGTTCTGCGATCCTCGCATTGAGGAGATACAGGAGACGGCGGCAAGCGAGTCGGGATTTGAGGTGCTGCAGCATACGCTCTATGTGTATGGCTTATGCCCCGAATGCCGTAAGGCAAGGGAGGCGGCGCAGGAAAAGTAGAGCCCGTTGCTGCGGTGCGAGGTGTTGCGCCCGTATCGTGCATGGAGACTGGGACGAGCAGAGTGCATGCCTATAGAGGCAGGGGATGCGTTAGATTCCGTTGCAGGACTTGGAGGATGTGGGTGTGTCTGCCTACGCTTTGCGGTGTGTGGATACGCACGGCGATTGGATGTGGGCGAGGCGGTTTTTCCGTAGCTCTTGCCTCCGTGCGGCGTTGTGCTAGGGTTTGTGTTCCGTTTGCCCCCGTTGTGGCCTGCTGAGCCGCGTGGGGGAGGTAGCGTAGCGTGGTACGTTAGCGTTCGCACCCTTTTGCTGTTACCCACAAACGAAGCCCACGCTTCGAGTTCCCTTTTGCGCCATGCCGCTGGGAGATAGAGATTTGCGCCCGTCGCGCCTTCCCTTAATGGTATAACCATGCTCTTCCATCCATCGGTATTCGGTTCGCGGGCGGCTACTAGCAGCTTTGCCCCTGCCCATGGTAGCGAGTTGCCCCACGATACGCGCAGCGTATCTCCTTGTCGACCCAGCGTTAGCCCCTTAGGCAGCGCGGCCACGCCATCGGTGAGGCGTAGGCGAGAAGTCGCAAGGCGTGGCCCATGCGGCGTATCCTCAAACCACTCCCTTAACGCCGAAGCCACCGCCGCGTGGTAGCTGCCAATCCTTCGCCCATTGCGTTTCATTTGCGGGGTGTACCCCGCGGCGAGTAGTGCCTTCACGTGCGGCAGCATGCGGCACACCTGCGCCATTTTGCTCCGCTGCGTTCGTTGCGAGGCCGTGTTGGCATCGTGGTAGCTTTTGGGCCAGCTGCGCACGCAGAGCTGCCCCCTTGCAACGTAGTTAATCACCACGCCCCGTGGGTTCCATCGTGGGCGCACAGGTACGTAAACCGCCATAGCTTCTGTCGTATAGTCGTTCCACCTTTACCGCAAAGGTAATGCGCGGTTCTGCCCCTTCACGGAAATAGGTCGTACCAAACCCAATTATTGTCGGCGATAATTGGGTTTGGTGACTAGGGGTTAGGGGGAGGGTGATTGATTTGTGAGACATTGATCGGGCCCTTTCGCATTGCGGTCGGCGTATGGTTCTTGCCGCAGTCCTCTCAATGCCCAAACCCTTCAGGCCCTTGGCTACTGCCCCGCAGGGAGAGCCTGTTTGAAGAACCGATTTGTGTGACCGCTCGTCTACGAAAACCCCAGCGGGAACTACCCCACCTACCATCTGTTAAAAACTTTTTTGTACCTTTACCCAGCGAAAGCGATGGGAAGGTTGTAGTAGGAGGGCAAAGGGATGGCAAGAAAATATCCAATAGGGAATTCGGACTTCACGAAGATCCGCACGCAGGGCAAGCTGTACGTGGATAAAACGGATCTGGTGTATCAAATCACCAGCGACTA
>QWCB01000681.1_pt1 | contig 93576 bp, 77 predicted proteins | sample 1972511 | NCBI WGS metagenome assembly QWCB01 (sample SAMN09866719, study PRJNA288562) | Human gut metagenome isolate term5_stool, whole genome shotgun sequencing... | isolation source: gut | host: Homo sapiens | place: USA: California | reverse complement strand
TTTTTACATCGACTTTGCCTTTTCTTGGGCCTTTGGTTTGTAATGCCTTTAAGCCCCCCGCTTTGCGACAGCTTGACTATCTTACCATCTACATTAACCATTGTCAACTGCTTTTTTGAATTTTTTTAGATTTTTTTCAAAAATATTTTGAGAGCTGCCAAAGTTATCTGACAGCTCTCAAAACTCACGCATAGTATCCGTTAAAATTCCAACGTTTTCTCATGCCGGCTTATTATGGCAACACCTTTAGCCTTTAGATGTTAGGCAACTCGAAAATCATTCTTTTCATTATAGTCCTATTCTAAATTTTTCATTCGACTATTCGTTCTAACAGCAGCAACTATTGTTCCACCTAGCAAGAATAGCAACAAAATAGCCTGTTGGTTATCCGATGTTGTAGGATTTGACTTTTTCTCAGCTTTTATGTAATTAGACTCTGATGAAGCGTTTACTTTGTCAGATTTGTTTTTATCTGTTTCTTCCTGCTTTTCTTTATCCTTATCACCTTGATTATCTTTTTTATCAGGCTTTTCACCGTCATCCTTACCAGCTATAGACTGCACTTCTACCGTCGCAACCTTTGTAACTGTAATCCCATTCTTATCCTTTAGTTTAAAAGTGATGCTATATGTCCCGGCGGTATTTGCATTAAATCCACCATCATCTGATATTTTCACTTCATTCTTAATATCATTCCCATCGCCGTCCTCGGCAAGCTTAATTAGCGAATTTATATCTAAGTTTTCACCCACTTTTATGGTCTTATTTTCCACCTCAAGCTTAGGAGGATTCAAGATTGGCGTTACTTTTTTCTTGACGATTACTTTCGCATATGGTCTTGTCATTGAAGTTCCGTTATCTACAACGGCGGATATTTTGTACTCGCCTGATGTATCGAACTTTCTGGTTATTTTGCCCGCCTGATCTGTCTGTTCATCGGAGATTCCGCCAAGTCCGTCATTTATCTCTAAGTATGCACCCTTTATTGGCTGAGCAGGCTGTGTTACCATTCCATCAATACCATATCCTTTAATCAGAAATTCCACCGATTCACCCTCGAAAATCTCATAAGTTTCCTTCTCGAAGTACGCATATGTTGTTGGTGACATCCAGTTATCATCATAGAATATGCAGATATCATCGCCATCCTTGATAGTATATTCTCCTACGCCCTTATCAGCCATGACATTGTTTGACATATACATGAAGCTACCATTTTCATTTATATTCCCCCACAACGTCTTTCCGAGATTCTTCATCCAGTTTCCTGTGCTTCCACAGTCAAATTCATCTTGCTTTGATGTATCTATGCCAGCTCCTCGCAAAACCTTTTCGATAGCAAGTATAGGGACTGGTGCGTCAAAGCTCAAATCCTTATAATACTCTTTACCTTTAGATAAGGTGAGTTTATCAATTTCGACCTCCGTCTTTGGGAATACAGTTGAAGCTACATCTTCCATTCTTACCGTAACTTTAATGGATTCAACATTTATATCGGCTTCTGAGAAAATAGCGTCCTCGCCTCTTACTTTAGCAACCAGCTTAGCCTTTCCTCGTTCTACCCCCTTGGCTTCTCCCTTTTCCTGATTGATTTTGAGGAGGCTTCCTGTAGCATCTTCTATTATTACATCATCTTTTGGAAGTGCAATCTCATTCCCGCGGTAAAAAACTTTAAAGCTCGCAGCTTCGCCCAGCTTCAATTTTTCTTTATCAACCTTAAGTTCTAGCTTGTTTTCAGCATTTACATCCTTATATACAGCCTTTATAGCGGTGTCTTTCTCTATAGTTATCTTTCCACTATATTTTATGCCGCCAAATTTGAGCTCATCCTTTATATCCTTATCGTTTACAAGGAGTTTATCGAGCTGCTTGTTTTCAGGTTCAACGACAGTAAAGTTTACCTCTTGCCCAATGCTTACCTGACCTTGCGTCGGACTGGACTTTATCCCCTCACCCTCAATCGTTAAATTAACCTTAGGTGCTTCCTTGTAGACAAATACAATCTCATGCTTGTCTTTGGTTATAGTTTCACTTTTCTTTTCAGGTGTCACATACCCTGCGATATATTTTGGCAAAAATTCATAAGCTTTCCCTTCAACAAAATAGTTGTCTCCTATTATTTGGCTATGAAAATCACCATATACTTTGTTGTTATATCCAATCGGCTCGTTGCTGAACGGATTTATGTAGTCCGTATAATAATGTCCGTCGCCCTTTTCGACCTCATAGTTGATGATGCTTGGGTATTTAGCGTTAGGCACAGGCTTAAGCTTGTTTTTCTCATAACCTGTAGCTACAAGTGACTTATCTATTTCCTTGCCATTTTCATCCTGATATTTAATGGTTACTGCCTGAGGATTGACAATCCCCATCGTATTTTTAACAGTAGCCTTGCCCGATTTGTCGTATATCTTTGTAAATCTATACAGACCTCCCGGATATTTATCCTTTGACTTGTCAGCTGATGTTCTCGAAAAAATGCCGTTAGAGCCCTCTTTGCCCCTTGCATTCAGATTTAATTTCTCGACAGAAGCTGGAATTGTAAATTCCTCAAGCATCGTATTGAAAAAGGCTTGCTGTCCTATTTCCTTAAGGTTTTCAGAAAATTTTATCTTCTTTAAAGGAGTTCCGCTAAATAGTCCTGAATCTATTTTCGTAATATATTCAGGCAGCTCAATCTCCTCAATGCCCGTATTTTGGAATGTATCATCTCCTAGAGAGGTTAATTTGCTTGTCTTAGGGAAATTAACCTTCTTTAAATTTTCATTTCCATAGAAAACTCTTCCGTCCATTTTAGTCAATGTAGACGGCAAGGTTATTTCAGAAATGTCATTCATTTGAAAAGCCATGTGCCCAATGGTTTCCAAACCCTCAGGCAGAGTCAGCTTCTTTATTTTGTTTTTTACTTTCGGCGTTCCATATGAGGATACTTTAAAAGCATCTTTTGCTATCGCTTTAACCTTTACACCTTTAATCTTTTCAGGTATCACAACCTCTGTCGGATTATCTGGATTTTTAAAGCCTTTCAGGGTTCCTGTTGCCTTGTCAAAATCCCAAATGCTTGTATCTACCACGGTTACCTCAACCTTAGCTTCGGCGCCGTCCTTATCCTTTAACTTAAACCAAGCATTTCCGCCATCGACACCTTTAATAGTGAGTTTATTGCCTTTTGCGCTCACCTCAAGCTTTTTCTTTTCGCTGTCGTTTATAATTACGCTTAAATCTGTAGTTGCTTCCTCATTAGCTTCTGTAAGTCCCTTGATAGTATATTCCTTGGTTTCGTCAACTTTAATGCTCTTATCGATGTTTGTAGTAACTATTTTTGCAACTTTTTTCTCGACTGGCTTGTCATTTGGAACTACATTAGCTACTATGTGTAACGGTTTAACTTCCTTGCCACCTAATTTAGTCCCGTATGTCACGGTAATATTGTGGGTTCCAAGTTTTTTTCCTACTACGCTTATATGCGTTCCTTTGGTACTTGATAGCAGGACGCCGTCATCCTCGGCTTTCCATTTTATATCAGTATATAGTTCTATCTCATCTCCAAAGTCTATGTCTTCCTCTGACCACTGATAACCATTCTTGTCGGCTACCTCCGCCCCTATGTGGAGTGTTTCGCCAAGCTTAATATCAAATGGTGACTTTGTTGCCTTAGGCGACAAAAGATCCGACCGCAGCTGCAAATTATAGTCATCCTCGTATTTGTTTGCCGCATAAACATCGCCAATCCCAAATGATGGGATTAACATAGAAATGACCATTGCAAAACATAATAGCTTGCTTAAAATTTTTCTTTGCATAATCTCTTTTGTATGATGCCTTTATGCATCGATACTCTCCTCCTTTGCTTTTGTATTCGGAGAGCAATAAAAAAACGGCATACGCCGCAAAAGAAAAAATTCCTTTCTTCCATCGCTCGTAGAATACAGGTTGTCTATATTCATTTAAGTAATCTGACTTTGCAAATAGCATTCACAGTGGCGGGACCGTTCGGATTTTCACCGATTCCCTTAAATGAATATGTTTAATTTGTTGTATATATATTATCATATAAAAGTGGCGAAAATCAAGCCCAAGCTTTAACTTTCGCCACATATTTTTATCATTTTACAGACCCAAAATCAAGATGCCTTTTTGGCTTTTGGGTTTTGTTTGGTTTTACGTGGTTTCACTTATTTCTTGCAAAATATAGTCTAACTTCTAAGACACTAAATCCTAAGGCCACTACGCTCAACAGTAAAGCTATAAGACTCATATAGTTTCCGTCACCTGTGTTTGGAGTTTTTGGCTTTTCGGGCGGTTCATTTGGCTTTGGAGGCTTCTTAGGCTCAGGTGGATTCTCTGGGACAGGCGGCTTTTGTTTGTTTATAATTGTCTTAGAATATTCACCTGTAGCAGTATCAACCGCTAATTTTTCTTGATTCCCTGTAACAGCGAAATCATCCGTCACATTTTTGCCATTTTTTAATACCTTATCCTCCTTGATCTCATAAAAATATTCCTCTCCGTTAAGGTCTGTCTTTGGCAGGTCTTTTATCTTATAGCAACCGTCCTCATATGACACACTTGGAATTTTTCCTACTTTTTGAATTTTGCCGTCAAGTTCCTCAAAGATTTCGTATTTAAATATTTCTCCGTTGCCATCCACAAGCTCCGTCTTCTCCTTGCTGAAGGTGTACTGTTTCACCTCTTGATTCTTGCTATTTGATTGTGTAAGTGTAAATACTGGCGTATAACTATCTTCTTTGCCTTCCGACATCTTCCATTTCTTAATTATATTTATATTGATTTTTTCACTCTTAAAAACATTATTGATAGTTAGCGGATTGCTTTCATGAACTATTTTCTCGAATTTGCTTGACAAAATATTTTCTTTCTCAACGATTCGATACTCAATAGGCGTTCTTTGCTCCTCTGGCTTCTTAAGCTCTGATTCCGTATATTTAGGCAATTTGTGAACTATAAAACTGAAATCCTTGCTATTGTCTTTTTTAACTAAACTTTTCGGCTTCAGATAATCCTTTGCATTATATGTTGCAATTTTCTCTCCGCCAAAATATCCCTCAACCTCAAAATTTTCAATGAATTTTTCCGGTTCTAGATTTTTCAAAAGCTCATTTCCGCCATACCATTTTTTGTTGCACTTTAATTCTATGTTCGGAGCTATCTCTGTTGTTGTGCCAAAGCTGTTATAAATACTCTGATTCTCTTTGCCGAAGTTCTTAACCTTGGCTCTAAACCCAACCTCTAAAGTCTTATTTGCAGGCAGCTTGGTTGCCGTATTGAAATCGAGCTTCACCAAATCCGTCTTACTCTTGTCTCGCACGATAATCTTATTGGCATTCTTATCAAACTCTGCCTCAAATTCATCAGACGGCTTTCCATCTACCTTGATGTAAAGGCTTCTGTCAATATATTCAAGTCTTTTATCTAAAGCATCCTCAAACGATAGGTCAGTCTTGGCGCCCACATTAACATATTTGTCGTACCTAAAAACAAAATTATGGTCAGGGCTTATGCTCCTCGTTATTTTGTACTCAACCTCATCCCCAATATTCTTTTGCGTTTGATATAGCTCTGTCTTATTTTCATTATCTACAATAACCTTTTTATCCTGAGATTGCTTATTTATCAAAAGCAAAAAAGGTGTCTTGGTTCCAGAATGCATTTTTCCTCGAATAGAATCATCAAACCTAGGTTTATCTATTCCCCCATATGGGTTGGCATAAGCATATCCTTGCTCTTGATAAATTTCCATGGTAGGCTTGCCGTCTTTTGCTATACGAAGTTTGTAATCTCTGCTTGTCTCAAAATCTTTGAATTTATCAGGAACCTTATCAATTCTTACAATATAGTCACCAGGAAGCAATCCATAAAAGAAATTTACGTTGCCTACACCTAAAACATTTGCATTCTTGCTTTCACCAAGCAGTTTTTCACCCTTAGCATCGAAAATCTTAAACGAAAATCCACTCTCATGATGTGCAATCGCAAAATTATCGTATTTCACGCCGTCCTTTGCATCTGAGATTATTATCGCAATGTTTCTACCTAGTTTTACTCTTAACTCATCCTTATCTCTGTCATATTGCTGGTCAACAATCTTGTAAAAGTATTCCATACTATCAGGAAGCTTAGAAACTTTCACATCCTCGCCCTTAGGGATGTTCTCAAGCAAAACATCAAACTCATGTGGTCCGTATTTTTCAGTTGGATTAACGGTTTTGTCTATCACCTTGCCGGCACACTCAAACTTAAAGTCAGGTCCAACAGCCAGCCCCATTTCAGTATCTAAAACTACCTTTACCTTTCTATTTTCAAGCTCTATTTTCTTTAGCGTCAAATTATAATCATCCTCGGTCCTTGACGCCTTAACTATCTTATATTCACTGTTAGCACCATTGCCACCAAGATTTATAATTTGTCCAACAAGCTCATTGCCGTCGCCTAGGTTATTCCCCACGGGATTACCGTTATCATCTATGTCTATGCTCTCTCTGAAAATATATTCTCCGTTGTTTTGTTTAGCTACATAAACTGCCGTGTCAACTCCGTTGACTTTTATCGTAAAGCTAAATTGCGTAGCATCCGTCTGAATTGTGCTGCCGTTATCACTTGCCAAATTCACCTTATGCTGTTTTGTTAATAAATTTTTCTCTTTAAATATTAACTTAACTCCAAGGTTGCCACTTTCATTTCTCGCAACTGTCGCCTTTATAGCATCTGACTTTACTCCGATGAGAGAAAACCTTATACTTTCTCCCTCTCGGTAATCTCCGTCCTCACATTCGACATCAAAAGCCACTTTATACTTCTTGATGCCGTCAGTCAAAGTTTCTACACTTTTGATATCAGATTCTTCAATTTCGTATACATCGGCAAACCATCCACTACCTTCTTGTATTTTCAAGTCAGTAGCTTCCGCTTTTGTAAAGATAGTAGCCTCCACTTCAAATGTTGCATTTTCAGCTGCAAAGCTCTTATATGCAGGCACCATTGAAATGCACATCACAAATGCCAAAACTATTGCGCTTAACCTTCGCCTCATAGAAATCCCTCCCTTTTTTTTCCTAATTCTCAATGTCTCTTAGACCTATGCTTTCGGTTTTATTCGACTATATATTTATTTATCACGCATTTTATATATCTAATGCTTTCACTATTCATCTTGGCTAGTTCCCCACTCTAAAGCTCAGTTTGCATTAAAAACCGTAGCAACAAACTAAGCACTTATCGCTACGGCTATTATACAACATTATTTAATTTTGTAACAGCAATCAATTTTAATGATAGACAATTATTTTGTATTGTCGAGAATTTCGCTTATTGCTCTCAGCACGAATCCCACGGAAACGAAAATAAAAATGTTCATGAGCAAATTGATTATTGAGCCTATTATCATTCCATAATTAAGATATTCAAATTCTGATGCATTAAGAATGAGCTTGAAGCTATCATTGATCAAAATATCCGCAACAGGAATTAATACGGCTAACATAAATGCAATATTCGACAGTATCACCAATGTCTTAGATAAATTCTTCATAATCTCACCATTTAATAGTAGTAGCAAGTGTCATTACCTCAGTTACCGCGCCAGTATTTGCTGTAACAGAGATGATACTATACCCTACCGTAAACCCAGAGCCATGTATTATAAACTGACCAGTTGTTGAAAACCTCGCGAAAGTATTACTTTCTCTGTTAATATTGAAGCCTCCTCCTCGCCACTCATTTGAATAAGAGGATATTGAGGCATATGGAGCACCAAAGTCTATAACCCTTGTTGTCCTCCCAGTCAGTCTGCTAACCACAACCTTAGCCTCTGTGTAAATATACGAATCTAAATCACCCTTGTTAGTAGATATGCTTGTAGCTTTAGAGCCCTTAGTCCTATATGTGACATACTCATCATTTGAAAGTGGTACAACATCAGTTTTGGCCTTTTTGAGTTCATCTTTAAACGATGTGTGATTAGTCACAGCCTTGCTATACGCATACCTTTCAATACTATCCTTTGGGAATTTATCAATTTGGGAAATATTTGCCTCTCCCTCATCTTTTGAATCAAATGCAAAAACGGACAACGCACTTAACAATACTACTAACATAACGGTGGCAAAAAATGCAATACTCCTTTTCATAGCCCACCTCCTCGTTTTAGGATGCAGTATCATTTATTATTGCAAGTATTCATAGTCTTAACGCTGCTAAATTCCTCTCATATTTTATTGTATCTTTATAATATCATTTGCATATAGATTTGTCAATGAGAATTTTTATTCATTTTAAAAATTTTTATTCAGTTAAAAACTCCACTATTATTTTACGCTGACCTTATGCGCTAGCCTTCTGGGATTTTCACAGGCTTTCCAGAGTTTGCTTATGTTTTCACAAATTCAAAGGATTTCTTTACAATTTTATTGAATTTCACGTCTTTAATTATTCACCCCATGGTGGAAAACCGGAGTGCTGTCACTTATCGGTAGAAATGCATATCCCAGCTTCATATAATGCTCAATTATTTGGGGCAAAGCGTCTACAGTCGTAGTTTTTGGTCTCGAATCATGCATCAAAAGACAAATGTGATTTGCACTAGACGATGTTGAGTTTGCAACTATGCTATCCTTAGATACCAAATTCCCCGCTGCATCACCCGACGAAACATTCCAGTCATAGTATCTAAAGCCTCTATTTTGTACATCCTTCACAAGACGTGACATTATTCCTTGACTATAACCTCGGCTCACGGTGTTACTTGATCCGCCCGCAAATCTAATGTGACGAGAATCTATTCCCGTCAGTTGTTTTACCATGCTCTGCACATTGCTGAGATCGGAAAAAAATACTTCTTCACTTGAATATATGCTATATTGATGCGTGTATGTATGTAATCCGACAGTATGGCCCTCCTTTGCCGCTCGGGTTATTAAATGCCTGAAGTTCGCATCATTTCCAGTCACAAAGAACGTTCCCTTGATATTGTATTTTGCGAGAATGTTCAGAATTTTCTCCGTATTCGGTGATGGCCCATCATCAAAGGTTAAATATATTACCTTTTGGTTATCCCCTATTGTTGCGGATACTACGATATCTTTTGTAGCTACGGAAATATTACCCGACCGGTCCTTGCATTCGTATTTAACTCTATACGCCCCGGGAGTACCCGTTTGAACCTCACTGCTATCGATTGTAATTCGGGGATTCTTGTCAAAATCATCTTGAGCAGATACACCATTTAGCAGAACCTCGTCTGTCAAGGTCTGGCCTGCTGTACAAAAAAGATTGGCACCAACAGTCAATGCCGGTGGCGTCTTATCATCAACTCGCTTTAATTTCGCCCTCTTATATGTTTTGTTGCCAGAAGAATCCTCAGCTGTTATCTTAACCTCATATTCGCCCGATTTCTCAGTAGGTTCCTCTTTGCCCAAGGTCATTTTTATTTTATCAATAGGGTCCGCATCCTTAACCTTAGGAGCAAAATTAATCGCAGTTACTTTCTCAAACTCATCTGTTTTGTAGTCGCTAACCTTAAGAGTTGGCGGTTTTGTGTCTGACACCTCTACCGTTAAAGGCTTAACCCTATTATGACATCTTATTTTTACATCATATCGGCCCTTCTTCTGTGAGTCGACAGAGCCTACAAGTCTGACATCCTCCTTGCTCCCCAGAAACACAAAGCTAATATGCTCCTTGATATCAAACTTCTCCTTGTATTCGGCATGAACTACCTTATTGAAAATTCCATCCTTGTAAATTATGGGATTCAAAAGAAAATACAAGAATACGGACAACAAAATAATAGCAAAGCCTAGCAAAATTATTGAAATAGTTTTTTTCTGCATACAAAATCCTTTTTATAAATCACAGCCCCATATAAAACATGGGTGTTTACATATACAAAAAGAACCTGACCAACACCGATCAGGTTCCCAAACTGCCTATTAATGAACTATTTGCCAGCCATCTGCGCCGCAACTTCAGCAGCAAAGTCTTCTTCTTTCTTTTCGATTCCTTCGCCAACCTCAAATCTAACCATTTCTACAACGGCGATATCTTTCCCCATAGCTTTGCCGGCTTCAGCTACATACTGTGCAACTGTCTGATCAGAGTTCTTAACAAACTTTTGATCAACTAGGCAAACTTCCTTGAGAATTGCCTTAATCTTTCCAGGGATTATTCTATCAAGCATTGCCTCAGGCTTACCCTCGTTTAGAAGCTGCTGCTTTGCAATCTCTGTTTCGTGAGCTAGCCATTCCTGGTCAACCTCATCTTCAGTGACAAATTTAGGGCTCATAGATGCGACCTGCATTGCGACATCCTTGCCAACAGTTTCAGTGTCTTCAGCAGAAGCATCTGTCTTTAAGCCTACAAGAACAGCAATTTTCCCATTGCTATGAACATATCCGTGATAAACCACTCCGTCCGTTGCAAGTTTTTTGTAACGACGAACGTTCATATTCTCGCCTATCTTTGCGATCTTAGCCGTAATAACATCTTTAACTGTACCCTCGCCCTTAAAGTCGAGTGACATGAAAGCATCAATATCATCAGTATCGCTCTTTAAAGCCATCAAAGAAAGGTCATTTACAAACTCTCTAAACTCAGGGTTCTTAGCAACAAAGTCAGTTTCAGAGTTAACCTCAACAACCGCTGCTGTTTTGTTGCCCTCTCCAAATGCCATCTGAACAAGTCCTTCTGCTGCAACTCTGCCTGCCTTCTTTGCAGCCTTTGACAGTCCCTTCTCGCGAAGAAGTTCAACTGCCTTATCAATATCTCCATCTACTTCTACAAGCGCCTTCTTACAATCCATCATTCCAGCGCCTGTCATTTCTCTAAGTTCTTTTACCATCTGTGCTGTAACAGCCATATCTATACCTCCTTAAATAAGAATTGACCATGCTTCCTATGCTTCTTCAGCTTCGTCGTCATTCTCAACAGCTTCAAGCTCATCGTCTGAAGCATCTGCATTTTCAACATCAGCATTTTCGTCAGCTTCTCCCTCGTCAAAGCTTTCGCCCTGGTTAGCTTCGATAATAGCATCAGCCATTCTTCCTGCGATAAGCTTAACAGCTCTGATAGCATCATCATTTGCAGGAATTATATAATCAACATCATCAGGATCGCAGTTAGTATCAACGATGCCCACAACTGGAATCCCCAATATTCTCGCTTCTCTTACTGCAATTTTTTCTTTCTTCGGATCGACAACAAAGATTGCACCTGGCATACCCTTCATGTCTCTGATTCCACCGAGATACCTCTCAAGCTTCTCATGCTCAAGTCTTAGCTTGCTCACTTCCTTCTTGGAAAGCTTCTCCATGGTGCCGTCTTCTTCCATTCTTTCGATGTCATCAAGTCTAGCAATTCTTTTGCTTATAGTCTTAAAGTTAGTCAGTGTTCCACCAAGCCATCTCTCAGCAACATAGAACTGTCCGCACCTGTTAGCCTCGTCTGTGATAGCATTCTGTGCCTGTTTCTTAGTTCCTACAAAAAGAACCGGCTTGCCCTGCTCTGCAACAGTTCTCATAAAATTATACGCCTCATCGATTTTCTTAACCGTCTTCTGAAGGTCGATGATGTAAATTCCGTTTCTCTCTGTAAAGATGTATGGAGCCATTTTAGGATTCCATCTTCTTGTCTGATGTCCAAAGTGAACACCTGCTTCTAGTAATTGTTTCATTGAAATAACTGCCATTTTAAATTCCTCCTAGGTTTTTCCTTCCACTCATACTCTGCCTCATATAAGCCATCGCTCCAAATCTGGCATCAACAAAATATTTGCTTGCCACAAGAATTCCCCAACAAAACACAAGCTTCGTTTTGCTATGCGGTTTGCTAAACATACGGTTTGCTAAACGTTTGCTATATATTTCGTATTAGCTAATGGCACCTTATGGGCTATATGGGTGTGATTATTTTTTGATCGCGATATTGCGAACCTCGTATATTATAAACGTCAAAACTGCAAAAATCAAGTTTTATTTGCTCAAAACATTTATTAGACCAACAAGTTCTTCCTTAAAATCTCTTTTCATCTTTACTGCTTCTTCAAGTGGAATAGCACGAACCTTGCCATTCAGTTCTCCTACTGCATATGACTTTAAATCAAATTCAGGATTGGTTAAAACTTCCACTGCTTTAGAACCACATAGAGTTCCAAGAGCTCTGTCTGCAAAGCTTGGCGAACCGCCACGCTGTAGGTAGGACAAAACGACCTGCCTAACTTCTTTATGTGTTACCCTCTTTATTTCATCTACTAAATCAGTAGTTTTTATAGGTGCGCCCTCTGCAATAATGATTACACTGTGAGTTCTTCCCTTATGCCCATCCGTTATTATTTTGTTGCAGATTCTGCTTACATCTACAGGCATCTCCGGCACACAAACTGCCTCTGCACCGCCTGCAAGAGCTGCATAGACAGCGATATCTCCACATTTTCTGCCCATAACTTCAATAACCGTAGTTCTCTCATGTGAACTCGACGTATCCCGTATTTTGCCAATTGCTTCAAGCACAGTGTTGACAGCTGTATCAAAACCTATCGTATAGTCTGTATAACCAAGGTCATTATCTATAGTTCCAGGTAGACAAATCACAGGCACGTTGAAGTTGCTAAGGTCATATGCACCACGCATAGTGCCGTCGCCTCCGATTACAACAAGTGCCTCTATGCCAAAGGTCTGTAACATCGACGCTGCCCGCTCCTGCCCCTCCTCTGTTTTGAACTCCTCGCTTCTAGCGGTTTTGAGCATTGTTCCGCCTCTTTGCATAGTATCGCTAACCGAATATCTGTCGAGTTCTATAAACTCGCCTTCGATAAGCCCCTGATATCCTCTCTGGATTCCATACACCTTTATACCGTCGTCAATCGCACATCTTGTAACCGCTCTTATAGCAGCATTCATACCAGGGGAATCTCCACCACTTGTCAAAATTCCAAGCTTCTTAACCTTGCTCAGAGTTCTAACCTCTGCAGCATCCGTCTTCAAATCTCTAGTTTTCATCAGTATTTCTCCTTATCGGAAATTCCTTGCATTTTAACATTTTCCTTTCCAAGCATTCGCTCAAGCGTTTCAACAAAAAAATCAGAAAGCGAAGCACCGTGCTTTGGGGCTATTTGCCTGCCATCTGGCAAGTATATTCTAACTGGAATGTCCCCATTGTTTATCAACAAAAGTCGTTCAAGGTCAAGCATTGTTTCTTCTAGATTATGTTCATCTGTTATCCTCAGTTTTATAACCTCGGAAGCCTTATCCCCCTTGATGCCCCTGGTTTTCCTCTGCAAGGATTTATCTCCTATTTCATCAATATTCCCATTATCAGAATCCGTACATTCGTCTAGAGTTCTTATCTCATCGGCGAGAATTGCAGGGGGTGCGTCCTCTTTCATATTTATGCGGCCTACTACAACCAGTGGCTCTCCCGACTCCAAAATACTTGCGTACTTTTGGTAGACCTTAGGAAATACAACGATTTCTGCCGTACCATACAAATCTTCAAGATTCACAAACGCCATTAATTGAGATTTTTTTGTGGTCAGCTTTCTCATTGATGCAACAAGGCCACACATTACAACCCTTGAATTATTTTGCAGAGTTTCATTTTCTTCTGAATTTATAACATCTGACGAAATAGTTGAAAGCTCTTTAATTTTATCAGCATAAGATTCCAGCGGATGTCCAGAAACATATATTCCCATAACCTCTTTTTCGAGCTCCAAAATTTTACTTTTTGAGAAGTTCTTTATATTTGGAAGTCGCTTGCTAAGACCTGCATCCTTCATCGCAGCTTCGTTTAACTGAAAAAGTGAAATTTGACCAGATATTGTATTCCTAGATTCTTGCTGTGCTCCTTCAATTTCTTGCTGATAAACTGCCATAAGTACAGCTCGATTTTTTTCAATGCAGTCAAAGGCTCCTGCCTTTATCAAGCTTTCTATTGCCCTTTTATTTATCTTTGAAATATCAACGTTTCTAATAAACTCTCCAAACGTTTTCGGAAGTCCGTTTGTTTCTCTAGCAAAAATTATCGCATCAACCACAGCTTCCCCCACGTTTTTAACTCCCATGAGGCCGAATCTTATGCCCTCATCAGTTGCTACAAAGTCAGAAAAGCTCTCATGAACTGAAGGTGGCAAAACATCAATCCCCATTTCTTTGCAGTTTCTGATATATTTTGCTATAGCAGTCGCATCGCCCATTACCGATGACATTAGAGATGCCATAAATTCTTTAGGGTAGTAATATTTTAGATACCCCGTCTCATATGCTAAAACTGCATAGGCAGCAGCATGGCTCTTGTTAAAAGCATATTGTGCGAAAGTCTCCATATCACTGAAAATACTTTGAGCGTCTTCATAAGAAATCCCTCGTTTCAAGCACCCCTCAATTTCAACACTCCCGTCAGGACCTATTTTGCCGTTGATAAAGTATTCTCTGTTTTTCTCCATTTCCGCAGCTTTTTTCTTGCTCATGGCTCGTCTAACTATATCTGCTTGCCCATAGCTGTAGCCTGCGAGTTGTCTAACAATTTGCATTACCTGCTCCTGATATACAAGGCAACCATATGTAACATCCAAAATAGGTGCAAGCTCTGGAGTAACGTATTTTACATTATCGGGACTCTTCTTATTTTTGATATATGTAGGTATTGCATCCATCGGACCTGGTCTGAAAAGCGAAATGCCAGCTACAATGTCTTCAAAACAATTTGGCTTGAGCGACTTCATAAACTGTGTCATGCCAGACGATTCAAGCTGGAATACTCCGAGCGTATTACCTGAGGATATCATTTCATATACCTTTGCATCGTCATATGTCATCTTGGAAAAATCTATTTTCTGACCATGTCTTTTTTCAACAAGCTCCAAGGTTTTCCTTATCACCGTTAGGTTCCTAAGCCCCAGAAAGTCCATTTTCAAAAGGCCTAACTCCTCAATTGTTACCATGTTAAACTGTGTCGTCAAGCCCTTATCTGTTACATATAGTGGCACATAATCATCAAGTGGCTCTTTTGAAATTACAACACCTGCTGCATGAGTGGAAGCGTGGCGCGGCATCCCCTCAATGGCACGTGACATATCTAAGACATTTCGCGTTGTTATGTCTTGCTCATATTTTGTTTTAAGCTCGGGATTCAATTCAAGGGCTTCATCAATTGTAATTCCAAGCATATTTGGTATAGCCGTAGCAATTTTATCAGTCTCAGCATATGACACGTCAAGCGCACGACCGACATCTCTTACCGCAGCCCTTGCTTTGAGCGTACCAAGAGTTATTATCTGGCTTACTTTGTCTGCACCGTATTTTTCTATAACATAATCTATTACTTCTCCACGCCTCTCGATACAGAAATCTATATCTATATCCGGCATGCTTACTCTCTCGCTGTTCAGGAATCTTTCGAATATGAGATTATATCTGATTGGATCTATATCCGTTATATGCAGACAATATGCAACGATTGAACCCGCTGCAGAGCCTCTCCCAGGTCCGACTGTTATGCCATTCTCGCGTGCATACCTTATAAAGTCCCAAACAATAAGGAAGTACTCCACAAACCCCATGCTCTTTATTACATCGAGTTCTTTCTTAAGCCTTGAGAACAAAATATCAGCTTCCGGCCCAGAAACAGTTTCTTCACCATATCTTGTTTTTAATCCTTGCTCGCAAAGAAATTCCAAGAATTCAAACTTATTTCCATTGAAATCTTTTGGCAAATCAAATTCTGGTAGATGATAGTTGCCAAATTCAAACTCAACATTACATCTTTCAGCAATTTTGCCAGTGTTTGACACCGCCTCAGGTGCAAAAGCAAATATTTTTTCCATTTCAGCAGGGCTTTTGAGATAAAACTCGTCATTTGGAAATCTCATCCTATTTTCGTCGTTGACTCTGCTAGCTGTTTGTATACACAGCAAAACATCGTGCGCTTTCGCATCCTCTTTGTTTACATAGTGAACATCGTTTGTGGCTACAAGTGGAATGCCCGTTTCTTTGCTTAATTTAACGAGAAGCGGGTTAACTCTGGTTTCTTCATCCAAGCCCTGATCCTGCATTTCTAAGAAAAAATTCTCATCGCCAAAGATTTCCCTATATTCTTCAGCTTCCCTTCTAGCTCCGTCATAATCTCCGGCAAGCAAAAGGGACTGTACTTTTCCAGCAAGACAAGCAGATAGTGCAATGATTCCTTTACTGTGTTCTCTAAGTAAATCTTTATCAACTCTAGGTTTATAGTAAAAGCCTTCGGTATGCGACTTGGAAACAATTTTTACTAGATTCTTATAGCCTTCTTGGGTTTCAGCTAGGAGTACAAGATGATTTGATTGCTTATCCTTGTCTGCATCTTTATCAAACCTCGTACGCGCAGCGACATAAACCTCACAGCCGATTATAGGTTTTACCCCAAAATCCTTGCATTTCTTATAGAAATCGACAACGCCAAGCATTACGCCATGATCGGTAATTGCGACGGCATCCATACCTAGCTCCTTAACTCTAGGTATCAATTTATCGATTCTAGCCATCCCATCCAGTAGGCTAAATTCAGTATGTAGATGAAGGTGTGCAAATCCTGACATTTAATTGCCCCTCTCTCTTAATTCTCATTTTACTTTGTAAAAATTATAACATTTTTCTTTACTCCTTTCCAGCACTCACAGACTGCTAAAGTATTGCAAATTTCTATTTTCGACTTTTGACATGCTCGCCTCTGCTATTGTATAATTATTGCTGTAAAAATTGACTATTTATTTTGCTAAGAACACAAAATAGAAGCAAATCCGCAGCGCTTCGTAAAATAATATATAGGATAAATCAAAACACCGAGAACACTCGGAGAAAGGAAAAGTCCAGACCCCTAACAGGCAACTGGATTATACGTTATAATTATGAGCGAAAAATTAGCAAACCTTTTATTCCCAAACATAGAAAAAACTCCTTCCTATTATGAAGACCTTTTTCCCAAAAGAAATCTGCCTGATGGCGCGAAAGTAACCAGATTAGGACCAAGTCCAACGGGTTTTATGCATCTTGGTAATCTATATGGAGCCTTTGTTGACGAAAGATTGGCGCATCAGAGTAGTGGAGTCTTCTATCTTAGGATCGAAGATACTGACGACAAAAGGTACGTTGAAGGTGCTGTTGATACGATAATCAAGAGCCTTGACTATTTTGGCATTCACTTTGACGAAGGTGCAACAAAAGATGGAGATGTAGGAGAATATGGGAGCTATACACAAAGCGAGCGTAAAGAGATATATCAGACATATGCAAAGGAGCTTGTTAGAAACGGATTTGCATACCCATGCTTCCTAACTGAGGATGAAATCAACGAAATACGTGCTAAGCAGGAAGACCAAAAGTTAACTCCAGGCGTCTATGGAGATTTTGCACCTTCAAGAAAGCTTTCCTTTGAGGATATTGAGGAAAAAATACAAGCTGGAGAACCATGGGTTTTGAGGCTTACTTCGAGTGGGGACTTCTCTCAGAGAACGGATATTGTTAGAAAAGTAAGGGTTAACGACGCAATCAGGGGCAGACTTGAAATGCCCGAGAACTATCACGATGTTGTAATTCTTAAAACCACTGGCATCCCGACTTATCACTTTGCTCACGTAATCGATGACCACCTTATGAGGACAACTCATGTAGTAAGAGGTGCTGAATGGTTGCCTTCCCTTCCAATCCACGTTGAGCTCTTCGAAAAGCTTGGATTCGAGATGCCAATTTACTGTCATACGGCCCAGCTGATGAAGCTAGACGAAGAGGGTAACAGGCGAAAACTGTCGAAGAGAAATGACCCTGAGCTTTCCCTTGATTTTTACCGAAAGAAAGGCTATCATCCTGCCGCAGTTAGGGAATATCTTTTGACGATTCTTAATTCCAACTTTGAGGAGTGGCGAATCGAGCATCCTAATGCTTGCTATAACGACTTCGAGTTTACAACTGAAAAAATGAGCAACTCCGGGGCACTATTTGACCTCGATAAGCTCAACAACATCAGCAAGGATGTGCTCCTCACCATCCCAGCCAAAGAGCTTTACGACTTCCTCAAAACATGGGCGAACGAATTCAAGCCCGAGCTTCTTGATATATTTAAGGATGAAGAATATTTCTGTAGTTTTATAGACCTTGGCAGGGATGATAAAAAACCTAGAAAAGACCTAGTATACGGCGAGCAAATTATAGAATTCATGTCTTGCTACTTCGATATTTTGCACGACAAAATGCAAAAAGACAGCCTACCTGAAGAAAGCTCGGGCGATGAATCATTGATTTTGAACAAATACCTAGAAACTTACAATCATTCTGACGACCAAAGCCAGTGGTTCGACAAAATAAGGGACATTGCAACCGATCTCGGGTATGCCGCTAAGCCTAAAGACTTTAAAAAACATCCAGAAGATTACAAAGGTCATGTCGGTCATGTTTCAACAGTTATCAGAATTGCTCTTCTCGGAAGAGCTACTTCCCCTGACATATGGTCAATACAGCAGATTATGGGCGAGGAAATGGTCCGCGGTAGAATTAAAAAATATATCAAGGAATTATAAAGCCGAAGGTCATACAATGAAAAGGAATATTTTGCTCATAACAACCGGTGGTACGATAGCTAGTGCAGAGTCCCAAAACGGCCTTACACCAATAATCAATAGCAAGGAGTTGATTAAATTCGTCCCAGAGATTAATAAAATTTGCAATTTCAAAACAATTGATCTGATGAATCTTGATAGCACAAATGTGGGACCACACGAATGGCACAAAATAGCGGCCTCCGTAGAAGAAAACTATTCTGACTTTGATGGTTTTGTCATAACCCACGGGACTGATACACTTAGCTACACAGCAGCGGCTCTCAGTTATATGATTCAAAACTCATGCAAGCCTATAATCCTCACAGGTTCACAGAAATCAATTTATCTCAGAGATACCGATGCTAGACGAAACTTAATAGATGCCTTTATTTATGCATCTGATCCCCTTTCATCAGGGGTTAAGATTGTTTTTAATTCCAAGGTAATTAGAGGAACACGGGCAAGAAAAATAAGAACGCAAAGTTATAACGCATTTGAAAGCATTGATTATCCTGATGTAGCAAACGTTATGGCTGATCATGTTACGCATTACATAATAGATTCTGTATCAAAAGATGTTAGTTTTAATTACCGCATGACACATCCTATCTTCGTATTAAAGCTAACTCCGGGTCTGGATTCTAATATGGTCAAAACGCTTGGCAGTATCTACAGAGTTTTAATCATAGAAAGTTTTGGGAGCGGTGGCCTTCCCAATATTAAGCACAATTCAGAGCATTCAATAAGCGATGCAATTAATGAATTTACAGATAGCGGCGGTATAGTCGTTTTAACTACGCAGGTACCTCATGAAGGTAGTCGACTAGCAACCTACGCCGTTGGTAAATCCTTGGCTGATAATCCAAACATCCTCGAGGGAGGTCTTATGACCCTTGAAGCGATAGTCTGCAAGATGAAGTGGATACTGGGTATTACGGAAAACCCAGCAGAGATAAAAAAGCTCTTCGTACAGCCTGTTGATTTTGATATTATATGATTTATACTCCACATGACAAAAGTCACGAGATTACAAAACCCCCAGAAGAAAATATATCATCTTCTCGGGGTTTTAATCAATCTACTATTTTTTAACTTGGAACGTCTATTGACTCATGAGTTTTGAAATTACATTTGACATATACCTATCTGCGACATCTCCAAAAGACTTTGCAGGGAATTTCTCATTGAGGATTCCTTCTATTGCAAAAACAAGATTTCGCGATAAATCTATAAATTCGAATCCTAGACGATTGGCATATAGACTACAGATCTCATTTCCTTCCGAATCATCATTTGATACATCGGTGCAGTTTTTCGAGGCCTGACTAACAGCTTCAAGATATAACTTCCAAAAATTCGTTCCTCTCCAGTCATTTGCCATTGAGTACAAAATCTGTACATCTTCATCTTCAACTTCATGCCCAACTAATATCAAAGGAAGTGGAACATTGCTCTCAAACCCAATCTCTGAAAGCACTGTTTCAAACATCTCATTTCGTTTAGCAAGACTATCATCGATATTTTCCATCATTCCTACAATAATAGAAATAACAAAATCATTAAAGAGATCCAGCAAAATTGGATTCCTGTTAGTCCCTCCTTCAGTTATATCCATGCAATTGAGATACATCTCAGCAATATAAGCTTTTGACTTATGTGTGCTGGTAATATCTTTATTGCACCTTTTGCAAACTTTATCCACTACCGTAAGTACCATTTGAGAACCTCTATAAACACCGTGGTAATAATTAAATCTGTAGCTAAAATTCTATCAAGTCTAATGCTTGATATGATAAGCCTTTTAGTCGGCTTTTACGTTTTACTCGAATACTATTTTAACAAGGGCTCTTATTTTGTCATTCTCAAGACTATATTTTGCTCTTGTACCCTCATATTCAACGGAAACAATCTGTCTACTTCTTAGCTTTGCAAGATGCTGAGATATCGTTGACTGTGATTCATCCATTACTTCTGTAAAGTATGTAACAGTGCAATAGTCATTCTCTGAAAGCTCCTTCAAAATCCCAAGTCTAACAGGACTAGCCATTGCTTTTAGCATTTCCGCCTTGACCATTAACTCTCTTTTTGTTATCTTCACTCTCTTTGCCATATTTGCTCCTTTCATTTACTACTAAAATCTAATTTTATCCATGTTTATCAAAATTGTCAACAGATTTTCAAATGTTTTTCATTATTTTATGATATGATAACGAATTTATATATGTGAGTACACAATCAATTAAATTTATCTTTATATACTATATCAAACAACCATTGTAGATTGACTTTTGGTTTGCTTTGAGCGTATATAACAGGTTGAACCCTTTCAATACTGGATGAATCACGCCGTTTTCAAGGATTACACTCCCCTCAGGTATTCAACCTCTTTTGTCGTCAGCTTCCTAACTCCACCTTCTTTTAGATGCCCAAGCTGTATTTTACCAAATGCCACTCGCTTAAGCTCAATCACTGGATTGCCTACTGCATCAAACATCTTTCGAACCTGCCTATTCTTACCCTCGTGAATAGTAATCTCAACAAGGCTTGTATTGGCCTTTATTCTCAGAGTTCTCACCTTGGCTTTTGATGTCACAAATCCACCTATGTCAACACCTCTGACAAGCTTGAGTTCTTTTTCTCTGCTAATAACGCCTTGAACAAGTGCATGATAAGTTTTCGGAAATTCATGCTTAGGATGCGTCAATCGAAATGTTAAATCGCCATCATCGGTCAACAACAAAACCCCCGACGTGTCAAAGTCCAATCTACCGACCGGAAAAAGACGCGGGGCTTCATCTGTTATATCAGGGTTTTCAGATAAGATGTCAGTCACGGTCATTCGTCCTCGGTCATCTTTAACCGAGGTTATTACACCCGTAGGCTTATTGAGCAAAATATACGTATAATCCTTTATAGGCTGGATAAGCTCGCCGGCAACCATAACAACATCATCATCCTTCACTTGATAACCAGCTTCTCGAAGCGTTTTCCCATTCACCTTTACCTGTCCTGCTATTATTAGTTCATCCGCCTTGCGTCTGCTGCAAACTCCAGATAGTGCGATATATTTATTTATCCTCATATTCTAACCCCAATTAATATATGTCTATTGGTTTAAATTGTATTCTTATTTTATTTATGGTTTTCATTGAAATTTTATTTTTCATTATCAAGCTGTGTTGCAACCTCAAGCATTATTGCACATTCCATTCTCTTTTTAAAAATTCTGCACCCCTGCTCGTATATGCCTGAAATGGAACCGCTGCTGTGATAGTTATTTGCTGCACAGCCTCCGCTACAGTACAGCTTAGCCCAGCAATCATCACATTCCGACCTCGAGTAAATATTACAACGGCTAAATTCTTCTCTTTTTTTGATATTAGAAAATCCGCTATAAATATCGCCCATTTTATAATCCTCATCTCCCACGAACTGGTGGCATGGATATAAATCCCCCCACGGCGTAACAGCCATGTATTCGCAGCCCGATCCACAGCCTGCAACTCTTTTGTGCACGCATGGTCCGTTTTTGAGGTCAATCATATAGTGATAAAATTCAAATGGTCTGCCTTCGCGTCGTCTTTTCAGCATTTCAACTGCAAGCTTCTCATATTGGTCGAATATATACGGTAGGTCTTCCTCCGCCAGCGCGTATGGTTCCTCTGGTGAACAGACGACGGGCTCCATAGAAAGTTGGTCAAAGCCGAGATCTGCCATGTGCAAAATATCATTCAGAAAATCCTTGTTCATGGCAGTAAAGGTTCCGCGGATATAGTACTTATTTCCACCACGTGATTTCACGAGTTTTTTAAAGTTTGGTATTACTAAGTCATAGCTGCCTCTTCCGTCGATAAATTTTCGGAAGTGGTCGTGTACTTCTTTTCTCCCGTCAAGGCTCAGAACAACGTTATCCATTTCCTTATCAGCAAAATCTATCACATCATCAGTTATATTCACTCCGTTTGTTGTGAGTGTAAATCTAAAGTGCTTATTAAACTTTTTCTCAAGTTCTCTGCCATATGCAACAGTCTGCTTTACTACATCCCAGTTGAGTAGCGGCTCGCCACCAAAGAAATCGACCTCTAGGTTCCGTCTGTCCCCAGAATTTTCAACAAGAAAATCAATGGCCTTCTTAGCTACATCAAGGCTCATAAGTGCTGAATCACCGTGGAACTTACCCTGTGCGGCAAAGCAGTATTCGCAGTCAAGGTTGCAGGTATGTGCGACGTGAAGACAGAGTGCTTTGATAACGTCGATGTTCTTTGCCGTTTTCGCGAGCTTCTCACGATATATATCCGGTGTGAATAGTATTTTGTTTCTGACAAGGCTTTCAACACTCTCAACAACACTCATAGCTTCCTCTTTGGTCAAATCCTCTATTCCAGCAAATTCAGCCATTACCGCATCCACGATATTAGACTTTTCACTATCGGTTGGATGCCCCTCTACTTCGGATAGCCCGCCATCTTTCTTTCCACAAAAAAGTTGGATGATGCGATATGCCACATCATCCACTACATTAACCGAACCGCTGCAAACGTCCAACACAATATTGTATCCGTTTAACTTAAATTGGTGTATCATGCTATACTATTTCTCCTCGTTTTCACAAGGCTGATTAGCTACTCCGCATGATGTCTTGCAAGCTGACTGGCAAGAGGTTTGGCATTCCCCACAACCGCCATTTTCAAGGCTCTCTGCAAGATTTCTAGTTTCTATTGTTTTGATTCTTTCCATTTTTTCTACCTTTCCTAAATATACTTTAATCCGTTTTCATAGGCATCGTCCCCATAGCGAGAAACAGAAAACCCTTATAATAAACACTAAACTATCTAACTATTTTACCTATAAACTACGTATTTGAAGCCGTAGGTTCACCCTTCGGCCCTACGTATTTAACTATAAATTATCTATTCGAAGCCGTAGGTTCTCCCTTTGGGCCTATGTACTGCGAGCCTCCGAAAGCTAAAATCAAAATAAAAATACCTTGTATTAGCACAAGACCTAAGCAAAACAACGAGCTTTTACCAAAAGCTTTTCCAAGCTGCCAGTACACATATATTCCATATATCACATTCACAACAGGAACAAAGAACAAAACTGCTCCCCAGCCTGAACCTCCAGTTGCAAACTTTACAAGATAAATCAAATTGAGAATAGGAACTATACCATACCAACCAGGCAAACCTGCCTAATTAAACAGCATCCACAAAGCGACTAAATTAATAATTAACATAATGATACCAAAAGTAGTATATTCAGCAGTTAAAATATCGCTAAATTGATATCCATTATCATACATGTCCATATACAAATCCTCCTAAAATTCTCTCTATGAATTAATTCAAAGAAAATTATACCATTTACTATCTCTGCACGCAAGATTTTATTATCTCGCTAGCAACATCATCAACGCTTTTATTTGCAACCTCTACAGTTGTATTGGAATATCTTTTGTATAGCGGCACCCTATAATTATACAGTGATTCTATGCTCTCCCCCTCATCGAGCGTAACACCCCTCGAATCAAGATTATAAAGTCGCTTTTTTAGCCTATCAATACTCTGCTCAAGGTATACAATTGCACCCATCTTCTTCATATGCTCGATTGCTTTTGGGAACAAAACAGCACTCCCCCCAGTAGCTATAACTGTATCACGGCAATCCAAGCTGCATAAGATTTTCTCTTCGACTTCCCAGAAATATTGATTGCCTTTATTATCAATTATATCCTGCAATTTCATGCCTTCGCATTTCTCAATAAGATTATCCGTGTCAACAAAATCCATATTTAATTTCTTAGCAAGACGTCTGCCAACAGTGCTCTTGCCACTCGCAGGCATCCCAATTAGTATTATATTTCCCATAAATAAATCCTATTTTCTATCCCTTTTTTCTATCCCTTGTGCAAGCACATGAAAAACATCATTCCAATCATATTTTTAGCTTAAGCTGCTGCGTCGAACCTGAATCTTCAATTTCCTCATCAGACAGAACGCCTTCCAAATCCTGAAATGGAGGCAACTCAGATATTGACGCAAATCCAAATTGTTTCAAAAACACATCCGTAGTTCCATAAATTATAGGTCTTCCAATTCCCTCAGATCTGCCCTTCTCCGCAACTAAGTTCCTCTTCATAAGCCCCTCTACAACCCTGTCTGCACGCACACCTCTTATAGCTTCGATTTCGGCCTTTGTAACCGGCTGCCTGTATGCGATAATAGCCATAACCTCAAGCGCAGCCTGTGAAAGTTTGGAATTTTTGACAGGGGTGCAAAGTCTTTTGATGAATATTGCGTTTTCCTCTGCGGTCACCATCTGAAAAGATCTGTTAATCTGCCTTATTCTTATTCCGCGTCCGTCATTTTCATATTCATTTTTTAATTCAACAAACAATTCTTTAACCTGATCATACTCGATGCCAAGAACATCGGCAGCGGCTTTGATTGAAAGCGGCTCTCCCCATACATATAACATCGATTCAAGAGCAGATTTATATATTTGAGTATTTCCCATTATGAGATCTCCTTATCATCTTTACCATAATTGTTATCATTGCATAGTTTTAGAAGTATATCTCCATATGTAGACTTTTGTTCTGCAATTATTGATTTTTGATTTATCATTTGAAGCGTCGCTGCAAAAGTTACAACTAGATTATAGTTGTCTTGTTTTCCTGGAACAAGGTCTCTCAGACTTATCTTGGCATTACGTCCTGTTATTTTGTTCTCTGTTCTGAATCTATCTAAGATGTACTCAATCCTTGATTCCATAGAGATTCTATCTCTCTCAAGCCTTGTATAACGCTCTCTAACCTGATCTATTCTTTGTTTTCTTTCAATGAAGTCGTTAAAAGCTTTGACAAATTCATCAATTTCAAGGCTCAGGTACTCATCTGGATTATTCGTATACTCCTGTATATCCTCCTGAGGCTTCTCCATTATATCTTGGTTCTCGTCAAATCTTTTTGAGAGCATTTCAGCTTTCTTTTTGAATGCTTTGTACTCGATTAGCCTTTCCACGAGTTGCGATCTCGGGTCTTCCTCTACGATTCCATCAACATTCTCATCCTCCGTTGGCAATATCATCTTGCTCTTTATTTCAATCAGACTAGCCGCAAGCACCATAAATTCCGTAGCACGCTCCACATCTATCGTATTCAAATCCTTCATGTATTCCATATATTGTCCTGTAATTTCTGAAATCTGAATGTCATATATGCTCATCTGCATATTTTCTATGAGATATACAAGCAAATCAAACGGTCCCTCGAATGAAGAAATCTTAACCTTATAGCTCATCAGAAACCACCTTTTCCGCTATCTTTTTCGTGCTTAGCATCAATACTTAAGGATTGATTCAAATGTTCCTTAGCCTGACCTTCCTCCAGATTGCTATAATAATTATAATACAACAGCCCAATTACAACTGTAACCATGCCTAGAATCTGCCACCTCTCGGGCACCTGTCCCAGAAATATATATGCAAGCATCGTCGCCGATACAGCCTCGCCAGATTCCCAAGTAGAAACGTATAGCGACGATACATGTCCCATGCACAAATTAAACACAGCATGCGCGCCTATCTGACATACAATTGTCAGCCCAAGAATATACATCCAATCCGAATATGAGTAACCAATGAATGACGTCCCCGTGGATATCATACCTATTCCGAAGCAAATCCAACAAAATAGGAAGCATAAAAATACATATGTAGTTCCTGATATGTTTTTTCTGGCTTCATGACCCATGGCAAAATATAGCCCCATAAATATTGCCGTCGCTATAGATAAAACGTCGCCTTTAAAATCTCCAGCGGCAAGCTCCTTGTAATCAAATCCTGCAACCATACTGGCACCTGCAAGTGCACAAATGATACCCATCAGAGCTCTTCTGCCCACACGCCTCTTAAAAATAAATATTGTTGTGAACACAACTACCAGCGGGTGCAGTGCCGCAAGTACAGAAGCGGAGGCTATATTGGTAAGCTTAACTGCACTGAACCAACAGAAAAAATGCAAAAATAAAAACACTCCAGCTAAGATCGTAAAAATCATGCTTTTTTTCGGTATCGACTTTAGCTCGTATATTCCTGTTTTAAAAAAGGGCACAGCAAAAAATGGCAAACCAAAACTCAGTCGCCAAAATCCAATAGCCATCGGCGGAGCCTGAATAACCGAACCAAAAATGCCCGAGGCTGATCCGGCAATTACAGCAAAAACCACGATGACCTTTACATACCTTTCGAGAAAACTCTTTTGTTGCATCTTGTCAACGCTTCCTTATTTTAAAATATCAATATTCTTATGTCTTTTTGTTTAAATAACATCGCAGCATTTACCTAGGGTTTAATCAATCATTAATCAATTATTGATTATTATTTCTTTTTTCGTGAGCTTTTTTAACAGCTTCACAAAGGCCCTCATTGAAAGGTGGATATATCACGCCTTCTTCGGTAACAACCGCTGTTATAAGTTCTGCATCAGTTACGTCGAATGAAGGATTGTATGTATCGGTACCCTCAGGTGCCATAGGCTTTTCAAACCAATGCTTATATATCTCATCACCGTGACGCTCTTCTATAATTATATCATCACCTGATGCAGCCTTCAGGTCTATAGTTGAGGTTGGAACAAACATATAAAATGGTACGTCATAATGCTTCGCCAAAACAGCAAGAGCTAACGTCCCTATTTTGTTGGCTCCATCACCATTTGCAGCCATTCTGTCGCATCCTACAACTATTGCGTCTACCTTGCCCGATTTCATCAGTGAGGCAGCCATATTGTCGCAAATCAACGTAACATCCACGCCCTCTTCCTGGAGTTCCCACGAAGTAAGCCTTGCACCCTGAAGCAGCGGTCTTGTTTCGTCAACGTACACGTGGAAGTCATATCCAGCTTCTTTTCCAAGATAAATCGGAGCCAGACAAGTCCCATATTCTGATGTAGCGATGGTCCCAGCATTGCAGTGTGTTAAGATTCCCATGCCATCTTTCAGAAGCTTGAGCCCATATTCTCCCATTGATTTGCACGCTTCAACATCTTCTCTGTGAATCGCATAAGTCTCTTCCTCAGCGATATTAATGAGCTCGTCTACACCAGCAGGAGAGAGCAAGCCTTCTTCCGACTCTTCTATCATCTTGAGCGCTAGCTTTTCAATTTTGTGATATATTCTATCAAGTGCCCATCGCAAATTAACAGCCGTCGGTCTTGCTGAACCTATATAATCTCTGAGTTTTTTGGCCTCATGCAAAAACCCTTCGGGAGTACAGTTTGTGCTAATTTCTGTGAAGGCATAACTAGTTTCCTCATCATACCACTTTTTCAGTGCAACAAAATATCCATATGCTGCAGCAACTCCTATCGCAGGAGCTCCTCTAACAGCCAACGTTTTGATTGCATTGTAGATGTCTTCGGCTGTATATTTAAATGGTGTAATCTTCATGGTTACTCTGTCTCTCCTTCCCATTGGATTGCCTATTTTTCACTCAATGCGATTTATCGTGAATATATTTCTATGCTTTATTGATATAAATGCTTACATACATTATACCCTATAATAGTTAAAATTACTATGCCGGTCTTGTTATATTTTTACATAAATGCTAAAATTGTTATAATTATTTCGACAAATGAAATGTGTCCCAAGCTATACAAAAAGAAAGGGGAATCGATGTCTGAATATCAATTTTTCATAGTTGATGCATTTACTGATAAAATCTTTGGCGGTAACGCTGCGGGTGTTGTCATCCTTGGTGAAAATGAAAATTTTCCAAGCGATGAAAAAATGGTCAAGTTGGCCGCTGAGCTTAGATATTCCGAAACTGTGTTTATTAAGCCCAAGCAAGGCTCAAAAGAATACGATTTCCACGCTAGATACTTCACTCCTACAGACGAGGTCGACCTGTGCGGGCACGCTACAATCGGCGGAATTTACTGTCTAAACAAAGCAGTTGACCTAAATAGCAGTTCTATCAGGCTCAAAACAAAGGCTGGCATTATTAACGTTGAAATAAACGGAAATTCAGTACTTATGGATATGGCACCTCCCAAACATATCGCAACCTTTGATGAATATGGTTTATTGGAAAGAGTTTACGGTTCTATGGGAATCTCTGTTCCGAGCGAAGAATCTATTTCAAAGCTAAAGCCTATGTCAATTTCAACGGGGCTTCCTGATATCATGTTGCCAATTCCGTCAAAAAATGACTTAGACCAAATGGTGCCGAACATGAATATGATATCAGAATTGTCAAAAGCTTTAGAGGTTGTCGGCATTCATGCATTTGCAACAAGCTATTACAATGAGGATTGCTATGAAAACGAGACCTACTATAACAACGAGCCTCCCTACGAGAGAAAAGTATTTTGTCGTAACTTCGCGCCCCTTTACGGCATTGATGAGGAAGCCGCAACGGGAACTTCAAATGGGGCTTTGGCATATTATTTTTACATTAACGGAATGCTTTCGCCAAATGGCGTGCTAAATGTAATTCAAGGCGAGTCAATGCAACGTCCATCGTCTATTACCGCTACGCTATCTCAAGCTTCCCCTGACGTTAGTGCACATACTGCGCGTCATGTGCCTATGGATGCTGGGAACAGTGTGAAAATCAGAGTTGGTGGTTCTGCCAAAATACTTGCAAACGGTACCGTACGTCTTTAAAGAGATTGTGATCGACCTATAAAGTAGCGTTAATCGCCATACTCATCACTTTAAATTTGTATCTAATTTAACATTTTCGGATTCAATACCTATTATCATGGTCTTGTTCCATTTTCTCGATTTAAATCTCAATGTTAAGATTGTAGCTTCAACTAGATTGTATGTTCCAATCAAGGCATAAACCCAGTAAATAGGAAGTTGCAAGGTCAATGCCCCTATGAAAGCCAGTGGCACTCCTATCAGCCATACCGCCCCACACTCAGCAAGCATGGCAAACCTTGTGTCACCGCCTGCACGCAATATCCCTGTTACAAGAATTGTGCAATAAACCTTGATTGCCATTATAATCGCCATCACAATAAGGAGCCTTTCAGAGTAAACTCGTCCTAAAGTTGTTAATTCAAAAAGCTTAAGCATCCATTTGCCTATGAAGTAGAGTCCAAAAGCTGAAATTATACCTATCATAGTACCAATTTTGAGCAATTTTTTTGCAATGTCTTCAGCCAAAGCATTTTCTCTCCGACCTAGATATTCACCCAAAATAATCAGCGTTGCATCACCAATGCTATACCCAGCAAAAATAAAAACTCCGTTAATATTGTTGGCTGCTTGAAACGATGCATATGCGGTTACTCCAAGTCTTGCAAAAGCGGCAACATATACCGTTTGACCTAGGGACCAAAAGAGCTCATTGCCAGTAGTGCTCTTTGCGTTATTCAAAACTCTTTTTAGAAATACTATGTTCCAATCAAAATACTCAGAGATTTTACCGCTTAAGTAATTTCCCCTGCTAATTACTATGATAAGTATTAACATTTCCAGAAACCTTGCGATTACTGTGGCAATTGCCGCTCCATAAACTCCAAGATGAGGGAATCCAAATTTACCATATATTAGGAAATAGTTTAGTATTGTATTTAGAGAAAATACGAATGTGGAAACATAAAGCGGTAGAGTAGTCTGTTGAGTTCCCCTAAGAGATGCTTCTATTGGAATGCTGAAGCCCAAGAAAAGAATTGTCCAAGAGCCTGTTCTCATGTAAGTACTTGCAAGTGGTACCACAGATAAATCATCAGTATATAGAGCAATTACTCTCTCTGGAAAGAAAAATGCCGCGACAAAAAATACTAGACCTATTAATAGCGATACGGTGATTGCAAATCCAAGTGTTTTATGAACACCCCTTCTATCACCAGCACCATAAAACTGCGCAACGAATGTTCCGCATCCGCTTACAAATCCAAAAACAAAAAGATATTGAACAAAGAAAATCTGCATCGCAATTCCAACTGCTGCAAGAGCTTCTTCGCCAAGGCTCCCGACCATAATATTGTCAACAAGCCCAAGAGAAGATGAAATTATGCCCTGAACAGCAATTGGAGCAGCAATTTTGATGAGCTTTTTATAAAAATCATTAGGGATGCCCGAGGGACTTCTCAGTTCATTCGTATTTTGCATATTTAATTATTTTGACCCAATGTAACAACCTTGATTCCCGCTTCTGCAAGAAGCTTTGTTGCCAATTCATCAGGATATCCTTCATCGACGACAATTCTTTCTATACCTGCATTGATTATCATTTTTGAGCAAATTGAGCATGGCTGGTGAGTTATATATATGCTCGCACCCTCAATGCTTTGCCCTAGCGTAGCAGCTTGAATTATTGCATTTTGCTCAGCGTGAAGGGCTCTACACAGCTCATGCCTTTGTCCAGACGGCACCTTTAGCTGTTCCCTCAAGCATCCTCCAAGCTCAGCACAATGAGAAAGCCCTCTAGGTGCTCCGTTGTATCCCGTAGCAACAATATGCTTGTCCTTAACAATCACAGCGCCGACTTTTCTCCTCAGACAAGTTGACCTTTGAGATGTCAGCTTTGCCATCCCCATGAAGTATTCATCCCAGGACGGTCTTTGCTTTTCTAAATTATCCATAATATTCTCCCTCATAATTCAATAGCTAAATACTGTTATTTCCTGTGCTAACCATTATCACGACTCTCACTTAGCTTAACTCCATTCCTTGATTCATCCAAAAGAGTATCTTTGTCAAAATACATTTTTTCCAAAAATAACCCCTGTGGCGGTGCCGTATGTCCAGCCATCTGACGGTCTTTTGCATTTAATATTCTCGTAATTCTATTTTCAGGAATTTTACCCATACCCACATCAATAAGTGTACCGGACATTATTCTAACCTGCTTATATAGAAAGCTATCCCCATAAAAATCAATCCTAATACTCTGATGTGCGTTGTTCTTGCGACTTTCAGCACAAACGACCCGTATCCCGTATATTGTCTTATTCGGGTTTTGTTCTGGATCTCCTCCCGCAGCCTTAAAGCTCGAAAAATCGTGCATTCCCGTCAATATTCTCGCAGCTATTTTCATTTTGTCCACGCATAAATACTCATCAACAAAATATCTCGAATTTCGCAGAGTAATTTCTCTAGTATGTCCAGTTTCTATAAAATAACTGTACTTCTTTCCCACGACAGCCCCTCTTACATCAAAGGTCATAGGCACCTGCTGAGCTGCTGTAATAAAAATATCCGGCATCAGGCCTTGTTTTCCTCTATTTTTTGCAAGTGCATTGTTCAAAACAAAAGCAAGTTTTTCAATTGGAATTTTTACCTCAGCACAAAACTGTGCCATTTGCTGATGAGCGTGCACTCCTGAATCTGTGCGACTTACACCTCGTATGTTTACCTCTTGATTGAGTACAGCCCCTATAATCTCTTCAATAGTGCCCTGTACAGTCCTAATTCCCGGCTGCCTCTGCCATCCACTGAAGTTTGTACCATCGTATTGTATTGAGAGCAAAATATTTTGTTTCATCTAAATCTCCAAATTAAGCTGTAATTCCCATATAATCGACAGATAGAGCCCAGTGCTAACAAATATATATGGCACCATTGGTAGAGAATCTTTGATTGAAAGTTCACCTTTGCCAATCTTAAATAACGCGTATATCCCCATGATTAAGCATGTCAGAATCATAACGGCTACTACGCCTTTAACACCTAGGCAAAGTCCAAGTGCTGCGAAAAGCTTGATATCGCCACCACCTACTGCTATCTGCTTAAGTGCAAACTTAGAAAGAACAGCTACTAAGAGCATTATGCCTCCGCCAATCAACAGACCAATCAATTGAGCCTGCCACGAATCTATAAAGGGGATAAATCCAAAGCCGCTTATAAATGCTAAGATAATAAACTGGTCTGGAACTATTCTATATTTAGCATCTGACAAAGACATAACAGCTAGCGCCCACATTAAAACAACGCCGCACGCAAAAAAGCGGTAATCAACAAATATAAATTTTATAAAGGCAAGCGACAAGACTACGGATAAAATGTAAGCCCACGGGTTTCGATTGATCCTCGGCTTAGACCTGTCTAAAAGCTCTTCTGAAGGAGTTTCTCCATAATCTGTCAGCCAACCAGGCGGCATACCATTAAATATAGCTACAGCACTGAAACCAGCTAAAACTGCTACCAGTGCTGCACCCATGCTTTTACCAAGAGTAAAAATTATTTCATCTACCATATATTGCTACATTCCCTTATTTTGGTCTATAACTACTTTTGAGATCAACAATTCGATTAAACACCTTCCTGCCATCCTTGCCTTCCTCATATAACTCCGAGTCTGCGATGTAATAACCATGTCTGAAAAATTGAAATCTCTCACCTTTCTTGGCATCTAGAATTGAAGGTTCCGCGTAAGCAATCGGTTTCTCTACAGAATTTTCATTTAATTGGTATTCTCCATTCTCATCGGGTATCATCAGATAACCGTAGTTTCTGACTTCAACTGGCACACAGCTTGCAGCATCAACAAAATGTATAGTACCCTTCACCTTCCTGCCAGTGAATCCACTGCCACTTCTTGTTTCCGGATCATAAGTTGCATGCACTTCCTTAATAGTGCCATCCGCATTTTTAATAACATCTGTACACTTAATAAAGTACGCACCCTTGAGTCTTACCTCATTTCCAGGAAATAATCTGAAATATTTCTTAGGAGGAATTTCCTTAAAGTCTTCACCGTCAATCCAAATTTCTCTACTAAAGGTTATTTTTCTTTCTCCAAGCTCAGGAACCTTTCCATTATTCTCAATTGTAAATTCTTCAGATTTCCCCTCAGGATAATTTGTTATTATAACTTTGACAGGATTCTCAACAATATTTCTTGATTCAACCTGCGACTGCAAATCCTCTCTTACACAAAACTCCAAAAGTCCTATTTCCACTTCACTATTAGACTTGGCTACACCAATCCTATCGCAGAAGTTACGTATTGACGATGGAGTGTAGCCTCTTCTTCGCAGGCCGGCAATAGTTGGCATCCTCGGATCATCCCATCCTTCTACCACGCCATCATCAACAAGCCCCTTCAAAAGTCTTTTGCTCATTACTGTATTGGTTAGATTGAGCCTTGCAAATTCAATCTGCTGTGGCTTTGGATCCCACCAATTAAGTTCTTTAAGAAACCACTCGTAAAGTGGCCTGTGGTCCTCAAATTCCAAGGTACATATCGAATGTGTAATCCCTTCTATTGCATCCTCAATTGGATGCGCAAAATCATACATAGGGTATATACACCATTTATCTCCAGTATTATGATGAGAAACGTTAGCAATTCTATATATTATCGGATCCCTCATGTTAATATTTGGAGATGCCATATCTATCTTTGCACGAAGAACCATTGAACCCTCATGGTGCTTGCCCTCCTTCATTTCTTCAAAGAGTTTCATATTTTCTTCAACAGATCTATCTCTGTAAGGGCTATTTTTACCTGGTTCCGTTAACGTACCTCTGTACGATCTCATTTCTTCCGGAGAAAGTTCACAGACAAAAGCCTTCCCCTTTTTAATCAGTTCACATGCTGCCTCATACATTTTCGGAAAATAATCTGAAGCCCAGAACTTATTATCCCATTCAAATCCGAGCCAATGTACGTCATCCTCAATCGACTCCACATACTCCATATCTTCTTTTTCCGGATTTGTATCGTCATATCTCAAATTACACTTTCCACCATATTTCTCCGCAGTCGAGAAATTCAAGCAAATCGACTTTGCATGTCCAATGTGAAGATATCCGTTAGGCTCAGGCGGGAACCTTGTCACAACTTCACCACCATGCTTACCAGTTCTATTATCCTCATCTATTATATCGTGAATAAAATTTGAACTCCTATATTCTGACATTCTCTAACCTACCTATTCATATTTCTTTAATTTTTAGCTTTTGTTATATATTTTTCTACAATCAAGACCTATTTTCAAATGATTATACCACAAAATAGTTTGCCTCGAAAGATTTGCCTACGTAACAGATTTAAAATGTTGCTAATTCAGGGTCTGCAGCTTTTGCAGGTCTAATATAACTCACTACAAGTATTGGACCTATACCGTCGTACATTGGACTTTCTTTGAATGTCATCTTACCACGGACAACAAACCAATCTCCATGTTGATCGGGCTTCAGTCTTGAAATACATCCATGGGCATATTCACAGATAATAGGTTGGAAAGCAATATCCTCAACACAGCATGTCATTACATGTCTTCCAATAGCAAAATTTTCTAAATCCTCGTTCCCTTCCTCAGTGCAAAGAGCTCTACCTTTAAATTCTAACACCTTTCCATCGTAAATCTCAGGGCTGTCCATCAAATCTCTTAAAAAGAAAGCGAAGTCATCATCTTCAATTCTTACAACATCAGCATCAAGGTCATACGGTGGTGGATCAGGGATGTTATCCTGCTCAACAGTCCCATCTTCATACTCGTATATGATAAGCGCTCGATTATTGGCCGCACGGACTATTTTGTGATATTCTTCCATATCGAACCCATCTCTTATAGAACGATTAAAGAAAATCATGTCGGCCGTATTCAGTTTTTCATAAACGAGCTGTCTAATGTTCTTATTGTATAAAGGGAATGTTTTTGATTCGAAAATCGCAGCTTGTTGGACAACATTCCACATTGGCGGCAAACCATTTGCAAGCGTTTGTTTATTCCACATTCCGTTGTATTCTATGAGAATTTGTTCTGCCCTGTGTTTCTTCTGCAGCCAATCAAGATTTTTTTCATTAAAGTCGTTACTATCTTCAATATATTCAAGGAATATATCCTCAGAAACAAACTTTTCCTTATGATATTGTGAAACGCCATCTTCGCAGATTATTACAAGCGTTCTCATGTTTTCGACAAAATCATCACCCTCTAATAGTTCCTGAATAAAGCTTGTCTTCCCAGCATCCAGGAAGCCATAAAATATAAATACAGGTATATTCATTTCTCCCCTCTTAAATACATCTCAAATTTCAATCTATGATTTGTTTTTACTTTTTCAATCATTTATACCAATCAATTGTTTATTTTGAACAATTCCTTTATTTTGCTCTTGTCAAGTTCAGTTCCAATTGCAACTATTCTACCTATTACATCTGCAGATCCTTTTCGAATTTCAAAGTCGCCTGGAACCAAGTCGAAGTGAAGCCATCCATCCTTAGATTGCAAAATACCCTTTGCTCTTAATATAGTTCCAAGGCTTTCATCATCCTTAAGGCTGGAAAGTATTGTTTCAAGCTCGTTTCGCTGATATGCTCTAGAGGTTTCAATTCCAATGCTGTCAAACACTTCATCGGCATGGTGGTGTCCATGCTCATGATGATGGTGGTCGTGGTGATGATCGTGGCAGTGCACATGATGATGTTCGTGTTTTTTTTCGTCGCTATGTTCGTACTCACCGTGATGATCATGGCAATGCTCGTGATGATGTCCGTGCTCATGATGGTCATGGTCGTGATGGTGCTCGTGATTATGCTCATCATGTTCGTGATGATTGTCATGACAATGCTCGTTTTGATGTTCGTGCACATGACGATGCCGATGATTATGCTCGTCGTTATGATTATGCCCCTCATGATGACCATGATTTTCATGATGGCAAATACCGTTCTCATGGTCACAGTCTGCATGATTAACCTCATATGTTAGCTTTTCTAATGTCTTCTCAATTGTGGAGCCTTCCTCCATCGTTTTTAAAATTACGGAACCGTCAAGTTCATCCCAATCTGTAGTTATAACAGCTGCTTCCTTGTTGAGCTCTCTAATTTTGCTGACAGCTTTATCTATTTGCTTCGCATCAAGATCCTGTGCGTGACTTATGATAACTGTGTTTGCATGCTCTAATTGATTGTTATAAAACTCACCGAAATTCTTAGCATACATCTCGTATCTTCTGCCATCCACAATGGTCGTGAAGCTATTCAAATGAATCCTATCATCTTTTAGATTCTTAACGGCTAAAATAACATCTGACAGCTTGCCTACGCCAGAGGGTTCAATCAGAATGCGGTCAGGTTTAAATTCACCAATTACTTTTTCGATAGCTTTTGAAAAATCACCGACCAGGGTGCAGCATATGCAGCCTGAATTCATTTCATTTATTTCTATGCCTGCATCCTTAAGAAACCCTCCGTCTATTCCAATTTCCCCAAATTCATTTTCTATTAAAACAATTTTTTCGCCCTTATATGCTTCTTCAATCAGTTTTCTAATAAGCGTTGTCTTTCCCGCACCTAGAAATCCTGAAAAAATATCTATATTTGTCATTTCCTTTTTCATTTCAATTCCTCCCTGAAAATATTATACCACATTATCTAAAATTTATTCCCAGTAAATGGAAATTATTTTTTATTATGCTTAATTAAATCCTGTATAACATATCCCCCTATCATAAGGCCTGCAATAGGTGGAATATAACTCATACTCCCTGGTGTTTTTGATCCAGTTTTAATTGGTTCTTCAATACTATACAAAGCTGCAACATCTTGTAATCCCAATTCTCTAACTTTCTTGCGCATAATCTTAGCTAGTGGACACACTTTGGTCTTACTTATATCATCTATTAAAAATTTCTCTGGATCCATTTTGTTTCCTGCACCCATTGCTGAGATTACTGGTACGCTAGCATTTTTTGCAGCAATAATTATAGCAAGCTTGCCCGAGACATTATCAATCGCATCAATGACATAGTCAAAACGCGCGAAATCTCCAATATCACCAAACTGCCCAGGCAAAACAAACTGCTTATATACATCTACAGTGCATTCAGGACAAATAGACAGAACTCTTTTCTTTGCCGCCTCTATTTTGTCCATTCCAATCGTATCATATGTTGCAATGACCTGACGATTTATGTTGCTCTCATCCACTATATCTTTGTCAACTAACGTTAGCTTCCCAACACCCGCTCTCGCAAGAGCCTCTACCGCTGAACCTCCAACACCCCCAAGTCCGAACACTGCAACATGAGAATGCTCAAGAATATTGAGAGCCTCAGACCCAATCAGCATTTCAGTCCTATTAAGTCGCTCCTTTTTCCCCATATCCCTCTCCTAAGCATATAATATAGATTTGTTTGAGCAGTTCTTCTCTGCTTCTCTATACTACAAAATAACATTTTTAAAGCAATATATTTTCAAAGCGCACTATCTTGATTAATTTTGCTGCATACCTTGTATATCACACCTGAATTATACCCTTTGCCTGCTAGGTTTCGTGCGACTCTGGCATATATTTTTCGCGGTACTTTATCTGAAATTGAATAGCCCGACTTCTCAAGAAGCTTTAGCATTACTTCATTAGCACGATCTTCTTCGGACAAAATAATTCGCCCCGTGATGCTATGATGTCCCTCTGTTTCAAGACGATAGAAGGCATCTTCTATGCTGAAATCATCAACTCCAAGCATATTGAGCTCACGTTTCGCACGATTAAAGCTCCTCCCCTTTTGAAATGCATTCGCTAGGAACAAAACAGCGTACTCCTCATCATTAATATATCCATCTGATTTAAGTGAATTGACAACCTCTGCCGACTCCTCCTCTGTAAATTCTAAATCAAGTAAGTGTTTGATAACCTCTTTCTCCGTTCTCATGCGACGAGATACGAATTTTGCACCTGCAGCATAAGCTTCCAGCTTAGTTTTTCTACTATCCATATCCTACCCTATTTTTACTACACAGCAACTACCCCACAAGTCGTCTGTAAACTTATGAGTAAAAACTTCAAGCTTCTTATCCTTGTATTTAATTTCTTGAAGTAGTTCAAGGTTTATGCCTACGCTTCCTCCAAAATCATTATCTTCTAGGAAAAATCCTTCGGCAACTGCTTTTCCAATGGCTTCACGCCTTGTCCATATTTGAAAAAAACCACCAATGCCATATTTATTAATAAATTCATTCTCAAGCTTCGAAAAATACTTTTCAGCTATTTCATTATATTCTACTTGCCTTACGAATTGAAGATCAAGTCCTATCTCGAGGTCAGAAACCGCACATCCCCATATTGTGTTTGCTGATCTATTTGCATTGATATCCGAATTATTACTATTGCGTTTACTTGTATGTGATATCGAGAAATTTAAATTAATATCTGAAAAATACGGCTTCCCTCTGCCAAAATATTCAAGCTTTAAATTAGCTGCAATACAATGAGAATCATAATTGTTTTCACTATCTTTATTATAACATCGAAGATCTGAAGTTTTTTTAACTAACTCAATTTCGTCTATTAAAAAAACATTAAAAGGAAATGCTTCCGAGATTGATATATCCATTTTTTTTGAAATAGGAATATCTTTTTTGTTTAGCAGCATCCATCTGAGCGAAGCTTTGTCTATTTTGTTGTCTGTCAATTCGGATAGATAAATGTCTCCCTGCTTGTTCATGTTGTGAAAATCCCCATACGAAAATAAAATAGCGCCCCTTCGGGCGCTGATACTATTTCTTAGCTAAGTTATCAAGAACTATCTTATATCCATCTGCTCCGTACACCAGGCATTTGTTGATTCTGCTTATAGTAGCAGTAGATGCCTTGGTCTCCTGCTCAATTTCCTTATATGTGCACTTATTATCAAGCATTTTTGCAACCTGAAGCCTCTGTGCAATGGAGTTAATTTCATTGATTGTACATATATCTTCAAAAAATCTATAACACTCATCCACAGTTTTTAAAGACAAGATCCCCTCAAACAGTTCATCAATATCATCTCTTTTAAATTTGGAATCATATGGCATATATCCTACCTCCTTTTATCACACTAACTCAATGATAACATTTTTTTAAACAGTTATCAACTGTTGCAATAAAATTTTAAAGCGTCTATCATTAACAATCAATTATATTAATATGTATTATATGTGAACTATCCATTGTCTAAAACCAATGGGCTTCCTGCTTCATCGACATCGTAACCTATAACATGAACACCATGTGTATCAGGCCTTTTACATTATTGCTTAAGAAGTGATTTAGCCATTTCAAGCTGGTTGTCAGTTCCTGAGCTAGGATCAAATTTAACCTCAACATCAGGCTTAATACCCTTCTTGTGTATCACCTTTCCCTTAGGAGAGAAATACCTCAAAACGGTCAGCTTTAATGAGGATCCATCTTTAAATTTAGTAGTTTCCTGTACTATGCCTTTGCCAAATGTTTTGCTGCCAACTATTTTGCCACCATTATTGTCTTTAATAGCAGCTGTTAAAATCTCAGATGTGGATGCCGTATTCTCATTCACTAGTACTACATACTTGATTTTAGTTGCTTTTTCATCAGAGTTAAAATATTTTCTCTTGCCCTTTACATCCTCCATATACGTAATAGTGCCTTCCTTGAGGAGTCTATCTGCAATTTCCATTCCTTCATCTATGTAGCCACCTCCGTTATCACGAAGATCTATCACCATGGATTTTATTCCCTGCTTTTCGAAGGCTGACAGTTCAGTTTCAAACTCTTTTGCTGTTCCGTCCTCAAAGCTCTTAATCACAATATATCCGCTTCCATCATCCATTACTTTAGCATATACTGTTTTTTCCTTGACTGTTTCTCTTGTAATAGATGCCTTGATTTCCTTGTTATCTCTCATCAGTATAAGTTCAACCGTTGTACCACTTTCCCCTCGAATATGCTCAGACATTTCTTCAGATGTTTTGTACAAATTGCCATCGACCTTTAAAATAATATCACCGATTTTAATTCCGGATTTTTCTGCTGGACTATCTTTAAATACTTCAGTAACTTGATATTCACCCTTATCGTTTTTCTGGAAGCTTATACCTATTCCAGAAAATTCGCCATTTAGGTAACTTTCCCATTCATCAGTTTCTTTCTTTGTAAGATACTCAGAATACTCATCACCAATAGAATCAACGACAGCTTTCAGTGCTGCATCCTTTGCATTCTTTTCATTAAACTCAAAAATGCTTTTTTTATCTATTGTGTCCAAAATTTTCGGTAAATTTGAGTACTCTTTGGCAATGGTTTTTATCACACCATTCTCATCCCCATGTACAACAACGAAATTACCAATTTTGGCAATAGCAAATATGGTTATCAATGTAAGAACCACGCCAAGAATAAATGCAGCTAAGGATTTATTTGTTTTTTTATTTTCTTCATTCATACTAAAATCTCTTTTCTATTATATAGTATCTTTTTGAAAGATTTTTTTCACGTTCATCTGTGCCAAAACATTACCATTCCATCGATTAAGACTGATATCTCCAATAGCTTTAACATGTCTACCTTCAACAATTTCATCAATAGAACCTTGTTCTATACCAAAACACACACACGAAACAAAAGAATCAGATTTTTCCGATGTCAGTTGAAACCGTCTATATTGGGCTTCATTTCCCATGGTTTTTAGGTTCGCTACCTTACCATCTACTGCAAAAACAGGCTTTTCATTGCATTTTCCAGATGGTTCAAGCATCAATAGATCCTGAGCTAAGCTTATTGTAACATCCTCGGGAGCCAACTCGAGATCCCAATTCCACTTTCTTGTCAACAAATCAGAGTTCTTCGAAAGTTCGTTTCTCATTAAATCCAGAATGCCTTCACGCAGCAACGGAACATTGTTTTCTGATATTGTAAAACCGCAAGCTGCTTTATGCCCGCCAAAACTAATAAATAAATCAGAAAATTTTGATAATAACGAATGAATATCAAGTCCATCTATGATTCGGGATGTCCCCTTGAAAAATCCATCTTCAGTTTTTGTTAGAATAGCAACCGGACGATAAAACCTTTCCTTTAGTCTTCCTGCAACTATACCGGTCACACCCTCGTGAGCATTTTCAAGATCAATTAAAATAAAATCTGATATTTTTTTATTATTTTTATATTCTTCTTTAATTCGTTTTAAGCACTCTTTATATATCTCATCCTGTAAAGTTTTTCTCTGCTTGTTGCAGTCTTTTATCGTTTCAACAATTTCTGTGATTTCATCATCTGAAGTGCTTCTGAAAAGTTTTACTCCCAGTCTTGCAGCCTTGATTCTACCGGCAGAATTTATGTGTGGAGCAATCCCGAAAGCTATGTTAAAAGAAGTCACTTCTCCTACTTTCAAACCCATTTCCTCTATGAGAATTTTGAGGGGCTTTCTATCTGCAGAATTCAACCTCATTAACCCGTATTTAACCAAAGTTCTATTTTCATCAACAAGAGGCATAACGTCAGCCACGGTTCCTATTGCGACCAAATCTAGAGTGTTGTTGTAAGTGTGCGATTGCAATCCAATAGTACGAGCTACACCCTGTGCAAGTTTAAATGCTACGCCGCAGCCTGCAAGTCCTTTGAACGGATATTCACAACCTGGCTGATTGGGATTAATAACCGGACATTGCGGTAGCCGCTCATTATCTGCACGGTGATGATCAGTGACCAAAATTTTAAGACCAAGTTTTTCCCCATACTCAACCTCTTCTTTTGAAACACTTCCGCAGTCAACAGTTATGACAAGATCCACACCTGCTTTGCTTATTTTTTCCATTGCAGCCTTGTTAAGTCCATACCCCTCATCAAATCTTGAAGGTATATAATAACTGAGATTTGATGTTAGATTTGAAAGAAATTCAAGTAAAATTGATGTCGCAGTTACGCCATCTGCATCGTAATCCCCATATATACATATTCGCTCATCGCTTTCAATCGCTGACAATACTAAATCCACTCCCTCTGCCATGTTGAGCAAAAGGAATGGATCATATGTCTTTCTAGGTCTGGTTGAAAGAAATTCTTGAATTTCTGTTTCTGAATTATAACCTCTATCATGTAATATTTCTAAAATGATAGGGTTGATTTCTTGCATGTTAAAATTGTTTTGCATATTCTAAATGTTCTAAATTCTAACCTTATAAATATCCTCTAGGATTAACAGGTCTCCCGTTTATGTTTACCTGGAAGTGACAGTGGTTGCCTGTTGCCAAGCCTGTCATCCCACAGTACGCAATAACCTGCCCCTTAGATACCGTTTGACCAACCGACACAGCAATAGAACTATTATGTCCATAGAGAGTTGACAAGCCATTGCCGTGGTCAATTACTACGGTGTTACCTGAAACTGGCATAGCTCCAGCAATTATAACCTTACCACCATCTGCTGCACATATTGGTGTCCCAGCTGGAGCAGCTATATCAAGTCCAGTATGAAAATCACTGTAAGGAGCTCCGTTTAGTATAAAAGACCTATATCCGAACTCACTGGTAATCATGCCTCTTACTGGCCACTGGAAAATACCCGTTGATCCAGGCTGAACATATGACGAGCCTCCTGATGTTCCAGGGCTAGATGATCCAGTATTGCTAGAGTTATTTTGATTTCCCTGCTGCTTAGCCATTTCTGCCTGTTGGGCTGCATATATCTGGTTACCCAAATCAGCATATGCTTGTTTTAAATCTTCTATCTGCTTCCTAACCTGGGCTTGGTCTTTTTCCAAGGATTTCTTTGCTTCAGCTACCTTTCTTTGCTTCTCTTCAAGAGTCGCCCTATATTCAACTACTTTTTTTTCATCTTTCTGAAGTTGTTCATGCTCACTCGTTAACGTCTTGAGTGTATTCTTATCATTTTCATATATTTTTTGTACAAACTCAAGGTTAGATATGAATTCAGTAACATTATTGGAACTTAAAATTATATCCACAAAGCTTACTGTTCCTTTTTTGTACATATTTCTAAGTCTTTTTTCTAAACCATCTTTTCGATTGGACATTTCTTCTTTTTTAATGCGAATACTGTTATCAAGTTTATCAACCTTAGCTTGAGTTGTATCTACCTCCGACTGCAAATCATCAACTTCTTCAGCTTTTTCTTGTATCTTTTTCCCCAACTCCTTATCTTTCATTTGATAGTCACTTTGCTGACTGCTAATATCACTTTGCTTGTTTTTTAGTGAATTTACATCTGTGGCATGCAAATCTATAGCCAGTAATCCAAGCATAAGGGTTCCTACTATACAAACAATAGATGCTTTTTTAACCATTTTTCTCTCCTTATTTATCCAAAAACTTTCTCATAGAAACTATACTTCCACTGGCTCCAACACTTACACCTATGGCCAGGAATATAACTAGTAGATTTACCGCTAAATAATCTGCCGGAACTAAAGGAGATGACAATATAACCATAATATCGTCACCTATCAGTTTTTCTATTTGAATATAAATTAACCAGGTTAATGCGGCAGCAATCATTGAAGAAACAATGCCAAGAAATATCCCCTCAATCAGGAATGGACCCCTAACAAACCAGTTCGTTGCTCCGACATACTTCATTATGCTTATTTCTTTTGATCTATTTAAAACTGTTAGTTTAATCGTATTTGAAACAACAATTACAGAAACAACTATCAGGAATATCATTATTACTATTGCAGAATACTGCAGAAAATTCGATGCCTTTGTTAGCTTATCCACCGTTTCCTTGTAATATTTTACATCCTCTACACCATCTATCTTCTTGGCAAATTTATTGATGTTATTCGCCGTTTCGTTATCTTCTGCATTTATTACGATAGAATCTGGCAATGGATTATCTCCGAGTGAATCAAGCAGATACCCACTCTCGCCCCATCTTTGTTTCATTATCTTAAGAGCTTCTTGCTTTGATCTATATTCAATGTTTTTCACACCGCTAATATTTTCAAGTTTACCCTTTATGTTGTCGACTTGCTTCTCATCAACATCATCTTTCAAGTACACTTCAACGTAATCATAATCCTTTTGTATCATCTCTGAGAACAGGTTAATATTAACAGAAATTACAAAAAATAATCCCAAAATTAACATCATTGCTGTAATTGCAAGAACAGAAGCAAAGGACATACCTTTATTTCTCCCTATTTGTTGAACAACTTGTTTTATATTATATATCAGACTGTTCATCAGTTGAAAACGCTCCTATCTTACAAGTTTCACAGGACTCATCATATCCATATATACCAACATCATCTCTAACAATTTTTCCATTTTCTATCGCAACTACCCTTTTTTCCATTTGGTCTACAATATTTTTAGAATGCGTGACCATAACGATAGTCGTCCCCGATTCATTAATTCCTTCTAGAATATCCATGATGTCCCAAGCGGTTTCTGGGTCAAGATTTCCAGTTGGTTCATCAGCGATTAAAAGCTTTGGATTGTTAATAATTGCTCTTGCAATTGCAACTCTTTGCTGTTCTCCCGCTGAAAGCTCATCAGGATACTTATTAGCCTTGTTACCTATTCCAACTATATCAAGAACCTGTGGCACTCTTTTTTTAATTTGATTCTGACTGCACCTGAAAATTTCCATAGCAAAGGCAACATTCTCATAAACAGTCTTTTTCGGTAGTAACCTGAAATCCTGGAATACAATGCCTATGCTTTGTCTTAATTTCGGAACTTCGTGATTTTTAAGCTTTGTTACTTCTTTTCCGTTCACTAAAATAGAGCCGGAATCAGCATTAATCTCTTTAAGAATAAGCTTAATAAATGTTGATTTCCCGGCACCACTTGGTCCTACTAAAAAAACAAAATCCCCTTTATCTATGGCGATTGAAACGTTTTCTAAGCCAACATTATCCCCATAATACTTAGTTACATTCTCAAACTTTATCATTACCCAAATCCCCAATAATGCACCTTTCTAACATTGGGTTAATTTTAACACAATTTTTCTAAGATTCCAATAGTATAAGCTGTTTTTCTTAAGAAAATTTAAGTTTTATTTGTAAATATTTCTACTGTCGCCCCTCTTTGATAAATCACCACTAAATCTGAACAATTAAAATAGGATAGTAGATTCCTAAGAAATACTATCCTATTTATTCCATAAACCTTGGATTTAGTTATAAATCTTATTTTTCAACAACCATAGCAGTTCCCATTCCACCGCCAATGCAAAGAGTTGCTAGGCCGAGCTTAGCGTCATCTCTCTTTTGCATTTCGAATAATAGAGAAATCAAAATTCTAGCACCTGAAGCTCCAATTGGGTGTCCAAGAGCAATAGCTCCACCGTTTACATTTAGCTTTTCAGGATCTATTCCTAGGTCTCTTCCAACTGCAACTGACTGCGCAGCAAAAGCTTCATTAGCTTCAATAAGGTCCATGTCCTCAATCTTGCAACCTGCTTTTTCAAGAGCTTTCTTTGATGAAGGAACAGGTCCGATGCCCATGATTGTAGGATCAACACCTGCGGATGCGTATCCCTTAATAGTTGCAAGAGGCTTGATTCCAAGTTCATCAGCTTTTTCCTTGCTCATGACAACAAGTGCTGCACCTGAGTCGTTGATTCCGGATGCGTTAGCAGCTGTAACAACACCATCCTTCTTGAATGCAGGTCTTAGCTTAGCCATCTTCTCAACAGATGCACCAAATTTAGGGTATTCATCAGTATCAAATACGATAGGATCTCCCTTTCTCTGCGGAACCTCAACTGGAACGATTTCTTCCTTGAATTTACCGGCCTTCACAGCAGCCTCTGCTTTGTGCTGAGAGTTCACAGAAAACTCATCAAGCTCTTCTCTTGTTATTCCCCACTGCTCTGCAATATTTTCTGCAGTGATACCCATATGATAGTTGTGGAAAGCATCAGTCAATCCATCGTGAACCATCATGTCAACCATGCTAGTGTCACCCATTCTTGCTCCCCATCTTGCCTTAGGAACTACATATCCAGCCATTGACATGTTTTCAGCACCACCTGCAACGATAATATCAGCATCTCCTGCCTTGATTATCTGCGCAGCAAGTTCAACAGCCCTAAGTCCAGAACCGCAAACCTTATTAATTGTCATAGCAGGAACTTCTACAGGTAGCCCTGCGTCCAGCGACATCTGTCTTGAAATGTTCTGGCCTAATCCACCTTGAAGAACGTTACCCATAATAACTTCATCAACATCTGCGCCATCAATACCTGCTCTCTTAAGAGCTTCCTTGATACATATAGCACCCAATGTTCTTGCAGGTACAGTCTTAAGACTTCCGCCAAAGCTTCCGATAGGTGTTCTAGCTGCGCTCGCAATTACTACTTCTCTCATAAATTTTTCCTCCTAAAACTTTCTATTCTTTCTATTTGTTAATTGATTAACATACTTGTTGTTCTTATATTACTCTCTTTTGAATTTAAAATCAACTGTTTTGTTTAAACTTTACCGAAAATTTTCTTGTAAATGTTTCCGGTCTTAGAGATTCTTTGGCTCGTCGAAGATTTTCAATGCCCATATCCTCTTCTCTATTTATATATTCTACATCATCGGGCAATAATTTGCAAAATTCACTCGCCACAATCTGGTAAAGTCCCCTGTACTCACTTCTTGCCTTTTCAAAGTGTGCGACCGCCATGTCCTCAGTCAATCTTTCTCCAAGCGAAAATGCCACCAAGGATCCGTCAATAAATATTCCTACACTATATGTCCTTTCACTCTCAACGAATTTCATGTTTTCCGAAATAGCATATTCCTCTGCCTTGAGAGTTTTCAGGTCATCCGGATCCATAGTTTCCACTTTGTCCTCGAAATCATTTTCATCGGGATTCTTCTCATCTATAAGGTCCTTTACGAGATTCATCACTATATCTGTATCTTCAAGCGTTAATCGCCTAGCCTCATATACGTAGTTTTTCTTGAAAAAGTTCAAATGATTCCTCTTCTTATGCAGTGCACGCCCGCTAAGCGTTATCATTTTTTCTTTTAGGTACACGTATTCATCTTCATCCCTGTCAGCTATAAATTCCACTTCTCCAGGAAAAGCCTCATCAAGCAATGGCAGCATGTGTTCAGGAATCATTCCCATCCTAAACTCAAACCCAGCATCCTCAAATTTTTCTTTTGCATACAAAACAGCAGCCCTGAGCTTCTCAACATCATATTCTCCCGTACATGTCATAGGCATTGAAAAAATCGCCTTCGGATTTTCATCCATGCAGTTTGACCCCGAAAGGAGCAAAAGACCCTCATGCAATTCCCAATTCAAACAATAAACATTCCGCCACGCATAATTTGCAACCAGCGTATAGCCCGCACCCTTATATGGGTATCCAGTAAAATACGAATCGAGCAAATTCTTGTCATCATCAGAAAGTTCGTCAAAATTATTTTTAAAAATTTCCATATAACTACTTATTACTACTTCCTAAACTGTTCACTTTATAATTCTCGAAATATCCTTAAATTCAGAATCTTTATTCCCTTCAATCATCTCAAAAAGAAGAGATTCCACTGTTACAAGTTCAACCCCTGCCTGCTGCATTCTCGAAAGAGCAATAGACTTATCGAGTACACTCCTCGAAGAACAGCAATCTACAATCAAAAGCACCCTATATCCCCTCTCCAGAAAATCCAGCGCCGTCTGCTGAACACAAATATGAGCTTCAATCCCACACAACAAAATAGTTTTCTTCGATGTGGCTTTTACGAGTTCCTCAAATTCAGGTGCTCCGAATGCAGAAAAGCTATCTTTTTCAACAAGAGTTACACCACCTAAATTTTTTTCGAATTCTTCAAAATTCTCTGTGCGTCCAAGTCCCTTTGGATATTGCTCGGTTGCAATAGCAGGTATCTTTAAAACACCAATGCCTCTTGTTAGTCTGCTGACCTTATCTCTAAGTCTTTCGACCTCATCCATAACAGGCATGAGTTTCTCCTGATAATCAATAGCTATCAGCAGTGAATCATTTCTTTTTATTCTTAAATTTCTATTTCCCACTTTTTCAAATCCTCCAAAACTCTGTAATCCGTATAATCAAAATGCAATGGCGTGATGCTCGCATATCCCGATTGCATTGCACATACATCATACTCATCGCCTAAATCCGAAAAGTCTCCGGGAGCTCCGTCAAGCTTGTATGCTCCTGGTCCTTCATCTACATGCTCCCAAAATCTATCTTTAAAGTACCTAGGTCCAAGCTTTGTGAATTTGACACCCTTAATTTCATCCTCTGGTAAATCAGGGACATTTATGTTGAGGATAAGCTTTGGTGTTAGAAAGTCTTTTAACTTTTCAACATACTCTATTGCGATATTACATGCACCGTCAAAATGTGTGCAGTGATGTCCTGCTACAGATAATGCCACAGCCTTATAGCCTGAAACTGCTGCTTCCTTAGCAGCACCAACAGTTCCACTATAAAGTGTATCCTTTCCGACATTGCTTCCCATATTGATGCCTGCGAAAACCATGTCGATTTCTAAGCCTAATTCCTCGCATTTTTGCAAGCCTATTTTCACACAATCAGCGGGCGTGCCACTCGTTTGCCACGCAAGCTTTGCTCCGTCTACTTTAACCTCTGATACATACACGGTACCGTTTAAGGATATACTTTGACTGTTACCACTGCGCTGTCCGTCAGGTGCACAAACGTAAACATTCACACCCTCTCGCGAGGACAGTGCTTTGATCAAAGCTGTAATGCCCGTCGCTCTTATACCATCATCATTGCTAACCAAATAATTAATCAAATTTCATAACCTTTCCAATTGAATCGTGAACAGCTAAAGTTGCTCTATTATCATAGCTTGTCTCTGTCTTATTAATCAATACTAGATTCTTACCCCGAAAATAATTTATTAAGCCCGCAGCCGGATAAACGACCAAGCTTGTTCCACCCACAATTAATGTGTCCGCTTTCGAAATTGCATCAACTGCATTGTATATTACATCTTCGTCGAGAGCTTCCTCGTACAAAACAACGTCGGGCTTGATGGTCCCACCGCACTTATTGCATACCGGTATGTAACTGCCGTCTTTGAGGTCTTTGCTAGAGCCACCCTTGAGAGTGTCTACTCCCCTGCAGTTTGCTGGATTCATAATATAGTCCACATCATACGATGCACCGCAATGCTCGCAAAAGTTTCTCAGCACGCTACCGTGAAGCTCGTAAACTGTTTTGTTGCCCGCCTTCTGGTGTAGCCCATCTATATTTTGTGTGACAACTGCTTTTAACTTGCCCATCTGTTCAAGCTTAGCGAGGGCTTTGTGTGCATCATTTGGCTGAACATCCTGCCATATCAAATTTTCTTTGTAATATTTAAAGAAAAGATTAGGATTTTTAAGGTAAAAAGTATGGCTGATCAGCATTTCAGGAGGATAGCCGTATACTTCTTTAGCATGGTATAATCCCTTTTCTGACCTAAAGTCAGGAATTCCGCTTTCTGTTGAAACTCCAGCACCGCCAAAGAAAACAATGTTTGAACTTGCATCTATTATTTTTCTAAGCCTGTCATCCATTTTATTAACATCCTCCCTTTTTTCTGATATAATAACAGTATAGCACAAGTATTGGGGGAAAGTAATGTGAGAAAGAAAAAAATCGCCTTTGTGCTTGCCGGTGGCGGATCCAAGGGTGCATATGAATGTGGTGCTATAATAGCGCTAAATAAGATGGGAATAAAAGCAGATATAGTCTGTGGCTCCTCGTCTGGATCTCTGGTGGGTGCTCTATATTGTCAAAATGAGCTTAAGGTCGCTGTTGACATGTTTTCAAAGCTTGAGACAGATGAGCTTTTTGAAGTTGAAAAAGATGCAAATCTATTTGACTTTGCCAAGGCTTTTATTTTTAACAATGGCGCTGATCCTAAAGGGCTCAAAGATGGCATCCGAAAATATATCGATGAAAAAAAGATTCGAAATTCTAAAGTTGACTTTGGTCTAGTTACCGTTGAAATTCCTAGGATTAAAGCTCACAGGCTGTGGAAGGATGAAATACCACGCGGTAAAATGCAAGATTATGTTCTTGCCAGTGCTTCTGCCTTTCCGATGATAAAGTATCATGTGATTGATGGAAAAAAATTTATAGACGGTGCATATTTAGATGTAATGCCTGTGAAGATGGCAATTGATCGCGGTGCAGATGTCGTTTATGCGATTGATCTTCTTGGGAATGGGATTGAGAGAAAGTGGGACCGAAAGCGAAAAGCCAAGGTGCTTATCATATCATCAAAATGGGAGCTCGGATTTCCGCTCGACTTTGACTCCGACAGACAAAGGTCTATGCTTAAAATGGGATTTCTCGATGCTAAGAAGGCATTGGGTCTATATGAGGGTGACTATTTTTGCTTTGAAAAAGGCACTTTCAAAGATAAGGATGAGCTCTTGGGTGCTGACTGTTGCGCAAGATTTTTTAATCTAAATCCCGCAAAGGTCTACACCAGTCGGAACCTTCTGCCTGCTCTAAAGAACGCCATCAAAGCATTCTCTAAAAATGGCGACTTTGATGAAAAAAATGCGTTGGACACGCTATCAACAATTTTTAAGTCTAAGTCTATCGATGCGGTCGGAAATGACGGTGGATATGGGAGCATCGTTCTTGCAATGGCTACCAGTATGATTCGTGACGGCAAGGACAGCATCATGTATAGCAATGCCATAGGTGATATTTTTGATGAAACCTATGCCGCTGCAAAATACATTGTCGATAACAAGCTATACAAGCCCGGCAAAAAGCATAGCATAGTATATCGAGGTGTCAAGCAATTTATCGGACACAGTTTGAGTAGTTTTAACCTCAAGGCACTTCGCGACTACATGACAGGCAGATATTTTGTTTACAAAATAAAATCGTTCTTTCACAGATAGCGTTATAAATATTCAATTATGTTTTCTGAGTATGCTATATTAGTGGGTTTCCCAACTTATCCAAATATATTGAAGCATGAAGCCCATCGGCTTTAGACAGTGGGTAGTTCGCATAGGTGTATAAATATGAACAGTTTAATCAAAAAAGCAAAATCAAATAAGGTCGGTCTAGTCCTTGGTGGCGGCGGATCAAGAGGCGCTTATGAATGTGGCGTGATCAAGGCGTTAGATCAGCTTGGAGTCAAAGCTGATGTTGTAGTTGGGACATCCGTCGGTTCGCTTATAGGTGCATGCTATACACAAAATGAAGTTGAGGCGGCTATCGAAATGTGGCTGCATATGGAAACTGATACGGTTTTTGATATTTGCAGCAATCCAAGTAACATCGATTATTTCAGAGAATTCGTGCGCCACGGTGGAGCGAGTTCGACACCGCTTCGAAAAGGTCTAGACATATATATGGACGAGGACAAAATAAGAAAAAGCCCTATGGAATACGGGCTTGTCACTACAGAATTCCCATCTATGAATCCTCGCTACCTGTGGAAAGAAGATATTCCAAAGGGTAGGCTCCTTGACTTCATGGCAGCAAGCTGTGCAGCATTTCCTGCAATTCACACATACGAAATTGATGGCACAACCTACATTGACGGTGGATATTCCAATAATCTTCCCGTTTTTATGGCCCGCCAAAAGAATGCAAAATTCATTATTGCCGTTGAACTTGATAGAAATGATTCCGTCAAAGTTCCTGAAGGGCCTTCAGACGAAACATATATTTTAATACGTCCGAAATTTGAGCTTGGTTTTATATTGAGTTTTCAGGTTGAAAATACCAAGAGAGCGATGATACTTGGTTACCTTGATACTTTAAAGGCCTTTAAAATTCTCGATGGTGAAAAGTATACGTTTAAACGTGGAGAGTTTAAAGATAACGAGCTGACGCAGCTAGATTATCTTTGTGAGATTTTTGAAGTTATACCTACAAAGCTCTATGATAAAAACAAAATCAATGATGCACTTATCAAACAGACTTCCATTTTTCGCTCTAACTACACCAAAGCGGTCGAAAATAGATTATCTACCCTCGTGTCCTTAGCTTCTTTTGGATCACTTCGCAGTATCAGTCTGCGCGGGCATCTCGTACTTTACATCCTTGACAGCTTCAGGCAATATGGTACAGACAGCATTTTCGCAACAAAACATCTGATGCGCATACTACCCGATGAAATCAGGGCTGCGAGGTACCTGCTTAATCACGTAATTGGCTAACTACGTGGTCATTCCTATAGCAAAATAGTGTTTCACGCATTCATGAAATCACATCAAGGCTAAGCAATTAAAACTAACCAACCGAAAAAGTTAAACAATCACAACTAAAGCTAAACAACCAAATAGAGCAGTGGCTATACCTTGCTACTGCTCTATTTCTCTGATAATTCTCTTTCAAGTTGAACGAAATATTCTAAGGCTCTGCGGTTCTTATCACTGTATAAACAGAAGATATTTTCTTAAGAGGATATTTCCCCCCTTTAAATCCTAACGCGTATATATCCTTTCCCATAAAAACGATATAAAAGTCAACTTGCTCATCCTTTATATGAAAGATATTATTTTTCTTTAAATCTATATTTTTTAGTTGCCCATTAAATAAAATCTTTTCTGGCGTATATACTTCGTACATGCCATCTTCTCTAAAAGCAAAATATGTGTTATTGGAAGGGTCTTTATCTTCAATTACATAAGTTCCAAGTATGTAATGTTCATCATCTTGACTTGGAGTAATCAAATAAAAGTTTAGCCATATACTTAATACTAAAACAATTGATATTAAGTATATTATCTTTTTTTTAATAAACATTCCATAATCACCTTCCTCTCACCGCATAGCCTGATACCTTTTTATATACAGGATTTAGATATACCGTTTTGTATTTGTAACGAGGTCCTCTCAATTCCTTATCACTGTTATTATCAGTTATTCTATTTATTTTCAGCGAATCAGCCTCAGCCAACTATCAATCATCTTCTTTGTCAAATCTTGAATCCGATTCTCGGGCAACCTCGAGAAATAATAAATTATGGATTTCATCCCTTTTGTCGGTGTTATATCATCTGAGCAATATGCCAATATCCCCATATTTTCTGCGATTACTTCCATTTCTTTCTCGCTCATATCTGTTTTTACGCTCAAAATTACATATAATCCTGACTCAGTTCTATCAGCCATCACTAAATCGTGCCCATAACTTTCTATTACTTTAATGCATGCAGCTAGTTTTCTTCCGCAGAGATTTCTCAGTTTTTTTATATTTGTGTAATAATATCCAGACTCCATAAAGTGCGCGAGTGCAAGTTGTTCGGTCTTTGAGCATGTCTGGGTGTAACCCTCAAGTATAAAATCCAGCTTGTTTGCAAGCTGTCTTGGCAAAATCATATAGCTTATCTTAACAGACGGAAAAAGCGTAGCCGAGAAGCTCCCGAGATACAAAACATGAGAATTCTCTTCGTAGCTCTCAAGGCCTTGGAGTGAAGAAATAGGTCTGCCAAAATACCTGAGCTCACTATCGTAATCGTCCTCAATTATCAGCCCATCATTTAAATTCGCCCATTTTAGCAGCTCATATCTACTTGCGATTGACATAACCGCTCCCGTAGGAAACTGATTGTTTGGGCATACATATACAGCTGCTTTAGCTTCGGGTAGTTTTTCTATTTCAATCCCCTGAGAGGAAACAGGTATTTTGTTGAGTATATAGCCTTGGTCCTCGAATATTTTGTTGACGGGTTGATATCCTGGGTCCTCGGTGCATACAAGATGCATTCCGACGTGCCTTAAAAGACGTCCGATGTGAGAGGTCAGCTGCTGAGTTCCGGCGCCTATGACCACTTGGTTCGGTTTGCATCTTACCCCTCTGGAGTTGAATACATATTTGCTGATTTCATGTCTCAATGCTTCCTCGCCTTGTGGGTCTCCCTCCTGCATGAGAAGATTGCTTTCTTCATCGATTACACGCATCAATGATTTTCGCCACTTTTTAAAATCAAACGCGTTCGGATCGGTGATGTACTTCTTTTTCGAAGCATCAAACTTTGGCACATCGTTTGCACCGGCTATATTAATATCGTGTGTTTTGCTCTTGCTTCCTACCTGAGCCTTGTTAATCATAACAGGACCTGGAATTTTCGCAACATAAAACCCCGATTGCGGTTTGCTTTCTATGTATCCCTCAACAGATAGCTGGTTATAAGCAAACTCGACAGTTGTTATGCTTAGATTTAGGTCTTTCGCAAGACGCCTGAGTGCGGGGAGCTTAGCACCTTCTTCCATATTCCCAGTAATAATTTCCGACCTTATATATTCGTAAAGCTGAATATATAAAGGATTCCTGCGATCTCCTCTTTTAAATTCGATTGTAAAAGGCTTCATATATCAACTCCTCCAATTTATATTTTATATTAAAAACGAGCGACTAACGCCGCTCGTGTACATCCAAATTATCCAACTAGAGTTTAGCCTGTGCAGCTGTAACCTTTGCAAGCGAAATAACTTCCTCCTCGTTGCATCCTCTTGAAAGGTCGTTAACCGGACTGTTAAGGCCCTGAAGAACTGGACCGACAGCTTCAAAGCCACCAAATCTCTGACCAATTTTGTAGCCAATATTTCCAGCCTCTAGCGAAGGGAATACAAATACGTTTGCATGTCCTGCAACCTTTGAATCTGGAGCCTTCTTCTCTCCAACGCTTGGAACAAATGCAGCGTCGAACTGAAGCTCGCCGTCAAGCTGAAGCTCAGGATTCATTTCAAGAGCCTTTGCCGTAGCATTTGCAACCTTATCAACAAGCTCATGGCTTGCACTGCCCTTTGTCGAGAAAGATAACATCGCAATCTTAGGTTCCATGCCGAACTGTCTAGCTGTTTTGTCAGAAGCAACAGCAATCTCTGCTAAATCGTCAGAATTAGGGTCAATGTTTATAGCGCAATCAGCCATCAAATACATCTCATCATCTCTTAGCATGAAGAATGCACCACTTGTCCTTGACATTCCTGGAACTGTCTTTATTATCTGAAGCGCAGGTCTTACCGTATCTGCTGTAGTGCCAACCGCTCCCGAAACAAGGCCGTCCGCATAACCTTTATAAACCATCATCGTACCAAAATAATTTGGCGTCATGAGAATATTCTTTGCATCTTCTGGGGCAACCTTACCCTTTCTTCTTTCAACAAAAGCCTCACAAAGCTCATCAAATTTATCGGATTTCTCAATGTCTACAAATTCTAAAGCAGAAAGGTCCACGCCTATTTCTTTAGCCGTTGCCTCAACCTCAGATTTTTTTCCAAGCACAACAGGCTTTACAACACCTTCCTTAGCAAGTCTTGCACAAGCTCCCAGAATCCTCTTGTCCTCGCCCTCTGGGAAAACAATCCTGGCATCCTTTCCTTTAAGCTTTTCAGTAATATCTTTGATAAAATCCATTCTAAAATCCTCCAATCATGTTTGTAAATTCAACCTACAAAATATTCTATCACTTTTTGTGTATATTATCTACCTTCCTCATACTCAAATCCCGAACTTTTTGTTATAGTCCCGTCCTTAAGCTGAAAAAGTGCTTCCATTTCAGGTGCTTGCTCTATAAGCTGTAGCCCACGTTCCGACCCCAGAAGCAAAGCCGTTGTTGACATGGCATCACACTCCATTGAATTTCCTATTTTCGACAAAATAGTCACGCTCACAACATCTGTATCTATCGGCCAACCTGTTGCAGGGTCCAAAATATGATGATACTTCTTGCCACCGACTTCTACATATCTCTCATATGTGCCTGATGTTACTATTGTCCCATTTTTCATCTTTACTATCCCAATCATGTCTTTTCTTTCAGAAAAAGGCTTCTCAATAGCAACATTAAAAGGCTTATTCCCTGGTTTTTCTCCAATTACGGTTATATTGCCACCGAGATTGACAATTGCCGACGTTACGCCTCTGTCCGATAAAGATTCAGAAATTCTGTCACAGATGTATCCCTTTGCTATCCCTCCAAGGTCTATTTCAGAGCCGCTGCCAGCAGTTTTCACCAAATTCTGCGAATCATTAAGCTTTGACGCTTCGACTATTTTGTAGTCTACTAGCTCTAATGCTTTTTTGATATCTTCTTCCTTTGGAAGCTGATTTACACCTTCCTTATTGAATTTCCAAAGGTCAAGCACGGGTCCCATAGTTATATCAAATTTTCCACCCGATATATCACCATATTTTAACCCTGCTTGAATCACAGTGAACAGGTCATCGGAAGCTTCCAGCTCGCCCTTCTTATTAAGATTCCAAAGCTCACTGCCGTCCACTTGCCTCGAAAAAACTTTCTCGTACTTAGCAGCTTCCTTGTATGACTTATCTATGGCGTCCTCTGCATTTTCTTTGCTCATATTATCCATGTCGAATATTGTTATTTTGCACACTGTATCAAAAAAGAATCCCTCTTTTGATACTGGTGCACTCTGATCTTCCTCCGACTTCGAGTTCCCGTCATGCTTTACCGAGCATGACGTCTGTGATATAATTATAATGATTATGAGTAAGAATATTAAACCTAATTTTTTCATAAATACCTCAATTTTAAGGAAAGCCGATTTGGCTTTATTTTTGATTTTGCTCATCCTTGGAATCAGTACAGTTTTTTTGATATCCGATAGTGGAAAAGACGGAAAACAAGTTTTAATTAAAACAGGTGGACAATTATATGGCACCTATGACCTAAGCAAAGACCAGACAATAAAGGTCGTTTATAAGGGTCATCACAATAATATTACCATAAAGAATGGCAAAGTTTCAATGTCATTTTCGGACTGCCTGAATCAGAATTGTGTCCATCAAGGTAGAATTTCAAATACAGCCCAAGCTATAATCTGTCTTCCTAATCAGGTTGTAGTAGAGATTGTAGATAGTCAAAAAAATGGGGGTGATGATATAGATGTCATCTCAAACTAATAAAAACTCACATATTTATTATAGAAGAGGAGCAAGCATTTCTAAACTTACTATTGCTGCAATGCTCTCATGTCTTGCGCTCATTTTCTCATACATAGAATTCCTTATCCCCATAGATTTTGGAATCCCAGGGATCAAACTCGGACTTGCAAATTTGCTCATAATAATTGCTCTTTATGGTTTAGAATGGAAGTATGCTCTTGCAATCAATCTCGTTAGAATAACTCTCTCCGGACTACTTTTTTCGGGAGTTTTCGGTGTGGTATACTCACTATCCGGAGGACTTTTAAGTTTTTTTGTTATGGCTATCCTCAAAAAAACTAACAAATTCAGTATAGTCGGAGTTTCAATGGCGGGAGGCGTATTTCACAATCTAGGTCAAATACTTGTGGCGGCTAAGCTCGTATCCAACATCAAAATATTTTATTACTTCCCCGTACTTCTATTTTCAGGTATGGCAACTGGCATCCTCATAGGCCTATTCGCCTATTATCTTGCGATTAAAATGCCGTCAGGTCTTTTTCCAAGCCTTAAGAAAAATGTGCTAATTTGAGTTCCTTAAATTTAACCAGGCACTTTGCTTCTCAACTGGCAATAATATTCCTATATTGGAATCATAGATTTTTAATAGTAACATACATTCCTATATTAGAAATGGAGGATTTTCATGGACAAAATTAATAAAGATATTTTTTCAGACCGAATCAAAAAAGTAAGAAATCTAATGGCTAAAAATAACGTTGATGCCTATCTCATTCCTATGAGCGACCCTCACGGCTCCGAAATGCTTGATGCTCATTATCATGAAATTTCATTCTTGATCGGATTTACAGGTTCAGCAGGCGACGTCCTCATAACAAAAGACGAGGGTTTCCTTTGGACAGATAGCAGATATTTTCTTCAGGCCGCAGAACAGCTTCCACCCGAAATAAAACTAATGAAGCTAGGCTATGAGGATACTGAATTATACGATAAACTTATTCATCGATATAACAAAGCTGGAACAATCAACACCCTTGCTGTAGATATGGGAGTATATACAACCTCAGCGTTTTCTGTGCTTTCGAATGTTCATTCTGCGAAGCCAACGTCAAGTTCATCGCCAAATTGCGATACTGGTCTTAAGATTATAGATTGCAATTTTATTGAAAAAATCTGGGAAAATCGCCCGCCGGTAAAATCAAATCCTATTATCGATCTAGATATTTCTATATCTGGCGAATCAACCTCGTCAAAGTTATCAAGAGTGCAAGAAGAGATGAAAAAAAATGGCGCAGACTATTATTTTGTATCGGCATTAGACGATGTAGCTTGGTTTTTCAACAAGCGTGGAAGTGACTTTGACGACAGCCCGCTATTTTACGCCTACGCCCTCATATCACTTTCGGGTGCCAAGCTTTATACTTTAAGAAACCAAACATATAACGACGTCTATCAGGCTCTGCAAAACCTGCCCCGCAATGCAAAGTTAATTCTTGATCCCACAACTACCCCATGCAGAGTTCTTGAATATGTCGAGCACATAGCCAAAACCATCGAAGCCCCAAGCCTTATAGAGTCGCTTAAGGCAATCAAAAACGAGGTCGAGCTTGCTGGCATGAGACGTGCTCACCTACACGACGGTTTGGCACTTACTCGTTTTGTGCACTATTTAAAAACAAAATATCAGCCTGCGAAAAAGGTTTGTCGCGAGTCAGAGCTTAGCGAAATTCTCAATAAATTCCGCAAGGCCTCTCCAGAATACAATGGTCCAAGCTTTGAGCCAATTTTAGGTTTTGGGCCAAACGGTGCTGTTGTGCATTATTCATTCCAGCACGGTAAAGATTCTGAGGTCAATGGCGATTCTCTTTTACTTGCGGACACTGGCGGTCAATACCAAACAGGCACGACCGATGTCACCAGAACAATTGCCATCGGGCATACAACAAAAGAGATGAGCAGAGCTTACACTGCGGTTTTAAAGGGGCATCTTGCTCTTGCTCGTGCTAAATTTGCTCCTGATGAACTTGGGTCATCTCTCGATAAAATACCAAAAGCTGAAATGGAAAAATTCGGATATTCCTACGGTCATGGAACAGGTCATGGTGTAGGACACATGCTCAACGTTCACGAGGGACCTATTTCTATCAGCCCTAGGGGGAGATTGCCTCTTGAAGCTGGAAATGTAGTTTCTAACGAGCCTGGTGTTTATTTAGAGGGAAAGTTTGGTATTAGAATTGAAAATCTCGTAGAAGTTTGCGGTAGCTCAGATTACGATAAGTTATTCTTCCGCGATCTTACTTTGTGCCCTTACGACACAGACATTATTGCGCCAGAGCTTTTGACTTCTGAGGAAAAGCAGCAAATTGAGAAATATCATACAGATGTCTATAGCAAACTTCATGATTTTGCAGAAAAAGAATATCCTGAGCTTCTAGACGATACTGAATTTTGGGATTGGCTTGAGAAATTATCTCATTCAAATTAGAATAATGATTAGTGAGATAAATTGACTGTAGCTTATTTATTTTGCTTGCATTTAAAGCCTAAAAAATCCTTGAGGCGAAACTAGAAAAGCTTTGCCCCAAGGATTTTTATTTACAAGTATGGCTAAGCGGACAAAGAGAGCTAGTGGCTAATCCCATTTTTTTCGTAACCTCAAATGAAAAAGAGAGCCTATAATGACTCTCTTTCCAAATTAGCCTAGTGAACATTTTTCTGATTTTCACTAGCTAATGTTTTATAACTAATTTCATGTAAGCGGAATTATGTAAACCAAATTTTTATCTAAGACACTGATTATTCAATAATCTCAGTTACAACTCCGGAACCTACTGTTCTTCCACCTTCCCTGATAGCAAATCTAAGTCCTTCTTCGATTGCTATTGGGGTGATAAGTTCAATTTCCATTGTTACGTTATCTCCAGGCATGCACATTTCTGTTCCTTCTGGTAACTTTAGATCGCCTGTTACGTCTGTTGTTCTGAAATAGAACTGTGGTCTGTATCCGTTAAAGAATGGAGTATGTCTTCCACCCTCCTCTTTCTTTAGTACGTATACCTCTCCCTTGAACTTTGTATGTGGATGAATTGTTCCTGGCGCTGCTAGTACCTGTCCTCTTTCGATCTCATCTCTCTGTACGCCTCTTAGAAGTGCTCCGATGTTATCTCCAGTCTCTGCCTCATCTAGTAGCTTCCTGAACATCTCGATTCCTGTTACTACTACTTTTCTCTTTTCATCTGTAAGACCGATGATTTCTACCTCTTCGCCTACCTTGAGCGTTCCTCTTTCTACTCTTCCTGTTGCTACTGTTCCTCTTCCTGTGATTGAGAATACGTCCTCTACTGGCATTAGGAATGTCTTGTCATTTGCTCTTTCCGGCTCTGGAATGTATGAGTCGATTGCTTCAAACAACTCTACGATTCTGTCTCCCCACTCGCTTGTTGGGTCTTCAAGAGCCTTTAGTGCTGAACCTCTGATGATTGGTGTATCATCTCCTGGGAACTCATACTCTGATAGAAGCTCTCTAACTTCCATCTCTACTAGGTCTAGAAGCTCATCGTCATCTACCATGTCACATTTGTTTAGGAATACTACGATGTATGGTACGCCTACCTGTCTTGATAGCAGGATGTGCTCTCTTGTCTGTGGCATTGGACCATCTGTTGCTGCTACTACTAGGATTGCTCCATCCATCTGTGCTGCTCCTGTAATCATGTTCTTTACATAGTCAGCGTGGCCTGGGCAGTCTACGTGTGCGTAGTGTCTATTTGGTGTCTCATACTCTACGTGCGATGTAGAAATTGTGATTCCTCTTTCTTTTTCTTCTGGTGCCTTGTCTATCTTGTCAAATTCTACCTTCTCACCAAGTCCGTATCTGTTCTGTAGAGTTGTTGTGATAGCTGCTGTTAGAGTTGTCTTTCCGTGGTCTACGTGACCAATGGTACCGATGTTAATATGCGGCTTGGTTCTCTCAAACTTTTGCTTTGCCATTTTTGTCTCCTTTTTAATTCATAATTATGTAATAATACTATTTTGCTTCGATTTTTTCAACAAGACTATCAGGGAGCTTTTCAAAGTGATCCATCTGCATTACATATACACCTCTACCCTGAGTTCTCGATCTGAGGTCAGTTGCATATCCAAACATTTCAGATAATGGAACCATACCTCTAACAATAGTTCCTCCATTTATCATTTCAGAACCTTCGATTCTTCCTCTTCTTGAGCTCATATCGCCCATTACATCTCCCATGTATTCTTCAGGAACTGTTACCTCAACCTTAAATATTGGTTCAAGAAGAACTGGTTTAGCCTTTTTAACAGCCTCTCTGAATGCCATTGAAGCAGCAATCTTAAATGCCATCTCGGAGGAGTCAACTTCGTGATATGAACCGTCATAAAGCTCAACGCCGACATCCACAACATTGTATCCTGCAATAGGACCAGTTTCCATGGCTTCCTTGATTCCTTCTTCAATCTTAGGGATGTATTCCTTAGGAATAGCTCCACCGACGATTGAATTTTTAAATTCAAAGCCTGTACCTGGCTCAAGTGGATAAATCTTGATTTTAACGTGTCCGTACTGTCCACGACCACCTGACTGTTTTGCATACTTGTGGTCAACGTCAGCATTCTGCGAGATAGTTTCTTTGTAGGATACCTGAGGTTTACCTACATTTGCTTCAACTTTAAATTCTCTAAGAAGTCTATCGACGATAATTTCAAGGTGAAGTTCTCCCATTCCTGCTATGATAGTCTGACCCGTGTCCTCATTGGTATAAGTCTTGAAGGTTGGATCCTCCTCTGCGAGTTTAGCAAGAGCAATACCCATTTTTTCCTGACCACCCTTAGTCTTAGGCTCTATCGCAATCTCGATTACAGGTTCTGGGAACTCCATTGATTCAAGAATAATCTCATTTTTCTCATCGCAGAGAGTATCTCCTGTCGTTGCATCCTTCAGACCTACCGCCGCAGCGATATCTCCTGAATATACCTTGTTGATTTCTTCTCTTTTAGCTGCATGAATTTGAAGAATTCTTCCTATTCTTCCCTTCTTGCCTCTTGTTGAGTTATAGACATATGAGCCTGCATCAAGTGTACCTGAGTAAACCCTGAAAAATGCAAGCTTTCCAACAAATGGGTCTGCTACAATCTTGAATGCAAGAGCCGCAAATGGAGCATTATCATCCGCAGGTCTAGTTTCCTCTTCGCCAGTTTCTGGATTGATACCCTTGATAGCCGGGATATCAAGAGGTGAAGGCATGTAATCAACAACAGCATCTAGTACCATCTGCACACCCTTATTTCTGTATGCAGAACCACAAAGCATAGGTACCATTTCGCCTGCTATCGTCTGTTTTCTGATAGTAGTCTTGATTTCCTCAACAGTGAGCTCCTCACCCTCGAGGAACTTCATCATTAATTCTTCATCACCCTCAGCTACAGACTCACATAATTTTTCTCTCCACTCGTCAGCGAGTTCTTTCATGTCATCAGGAATATCAACTAATTCGATTTCCTTACCGAGTTCGTCCTTATATATTTCCGCCTTCATTTCTACCAGGTCGATAATTCCTACAAAATTATCCTCTGCACCGATAGGAAGCTGTACAGGCACCGCATTAGCACCCAGTCTATCTTCAACCATTCCTACGACCCTGAAGAAATCAGCACCTATGATGTCCATCTTGTTGACGAAAATCATTCTTGGCACGCCATACTTCTCCGCCTGTCTCCAAACAGTTTCCGATTGAGGCTCAACACCACTCTTTGCGCAAAGTACTGTTACCGCGCCGTCCAAAACACGAAGCGATCTTTCTACTTCAACTGTAAAGTCAACGTGTCCTGGAGTATCTATGATATTGATTCTATGTTCCTTCCATTGTGCAGTGGTAGCAGCAGAGGCGATTGTAATACCACGCTCTTTTTCCTGATCCATAAAGTCCATAGTCGCTCCGCCGTCGTGAGTTTCACCTAGCTTGTGCGTACGTCCTGTATAGAACAAAATACGTTCAGTCGTGGTAGTTTTGCCCGCATCAATGTGGGCCATTATACCAATATTTCTGGTTTTTTCAAGTGAAAACTGTCTACCAGCCATATATATTCCTTCCTTCTGCTATCTAAATAGTATAGAAGATTACCATCTGAAATGTGCAAAAGCCTTGTTTGCTTCAGCCATCTTATGAGTATCTTCCTTTTTCTTCACAGATGCTCCTGTTTCGTTTGAAGCATCGATAAGCTCTTTTGCAAGTCTTTCAGACATAGTCTTCTCGCCTCTGAGCCTTGTGTACTTTGTAAGCCATCTAAGTCCTAGTGTTTGTCTTCTATCAGGTCTAACCTCAATAGGAACCTGATAGTTAGCTCCACCAACTCTTCTAGCCTTAACTTCAACTGTAGGCATGATATTGCTCATTGCCTTTTCGAAAACCTCCAGCGGTTCTTCTCCAGTCATCTCCTTAATTCTGTCAAATGCAGAATATACGATTTCCTGAGCAGTTCCCTTCTTGCCGTCAAGCATAACGCTGTTAATCAACTTAGCAACAACTACACTGCCGTAAACCGGATCTGGAAGTACTTCTCTCTTTGGAATCTTACCTTTTCTTGGCACTTCTCTTCCCTCCTTCTCGATTTGGGGGTACTCGACAATTTTTAAATAAACTGCCGCGGCGCTCAATATATCAATAAAATGAGATTAAAATTTATATCTATATCAAGGGCTCAACGTATCCCGTAAATTACTTTTTCTTTGGTCTCTTTGCTCCGTACTTGGAACGAGCCTGAGCTCTTTCTGCGACGCCGGCAGTATCGAGTGTTCCTCTAACGATGTGATATCTCACACCTGGAAGATCCCTAACTCTTCCGCCTCTAATCAGTACCACGCTATGCTCCTGCAAGTTATGTCCAATACCTGGAATATATGCAGTTACTTCGATACCGTTAGTAAGTCTAACCCTTGCAACTTTTCTCAGTGCTGAATTAGGCTTCTTAGGGGTTACAGTCTTAACTGATGTGCACACGCCTCTCTTCTGAGGTGAGTTAGTATCAGTAAATTGTCTTTTATTAATCTCCTTTCGTTTAAAGTTATTATTTTCGGTTAAAATGACCCTAAAGAAATCTCTAGGGTCATTCTAGCTAAAAACCACGTTTTATTATATCATCCCAATACCGCATGTGCAAGCCTTCGAATCATGAGTTTAACGATTTTTTTATGATTTTTCAGAATCTCTTGCAGAATCTTTTCAGAATGTTTTCGAAATACTTTCAAAATATTTTTAAATTATCATATTTTTCTTAAAGCTATTATTCCTCTGATTCTTCATCCGAAGCTTCAGAATCAACAGCTTCATCAAGCTCCTCTTCAGCATCTAAATCGATTTGAGATGAATCATCTTCAACAAGCTCATCTGAGACTTCATCGTTTGCTTTCAGCTCATCATTAGCATCAATCTCAGTTAGCGCGACTTCATCCTCAGCAAGCTCCTCTTGTATCTTTATTTCGTCACTTGCATAGCGAGATGATGTCTCTTCCTCTGTTTCGCTAAGCTTCCTCAGTCTTTCTTCTTCCTCTAAGGCCCTGCGTCTTTCAAGTTCAGCCTCTACAAATTCTTTGTTTTCACCATAGTCAACCTGAGTCTGTCTGTATTTCTTCATGCCTGTACCTGCAGGTATCAATTTTCCTATGATGACATTTTCTTTTAAGCCAAGTAACTTGTCGTTCTTACCTTTAATTGCTGCATCTGTGAGTACTCTTGTTGTCTCTTGGAATGAAGCTGCTGAAAGGAATGAGTTTGTAGCGAGCGAAGCCTTCGTTATTCCAAGCAATGTCCTCTTTGCCTTAGCTGGCTCAAGTCCAGCTGCTTCAGCCTCCTCATTCGCCTCATCTAGTTCAACCTTGCTATATTGTCCGCCTGGAAGCAATTTGGTGTCTCCAGGGTCTTCAACCTTATACTTGCTTAGCATCTGACTAACAATTACTTCGATGTGCTTATCGTTTATATCTACACCCTGATTCTTATATACCCTCTGAACCTCTTTAAGTAGATAGTGATAAACTCCTTCTGCACCCTTTAGCCTAAATATGTCGTGCGGATTTAATGGACCGTGAGTGATATTTTCACCTGCATATATTTTGTCCCCAACCTTAACGGCAATTCTTGCACCATATGGGATAACATACGTTTTCTGTCCGCCATCTTCATTAGTTACAATAATTTCAGTCTTATTGTCATCTCTGAGTTCTATAGACTTAACAGTACCATCTTCTTCGCAAATTTCTGCAATACCCTTAGGCTTTCTAGCTTCAAAAAGTTCTTCTACCCTCGGAAGACCGTGCGTGATGTCAGAGCCTGCAACTCCACCGGTGTGGAATGTCCTCATAGTCAGCTGTGTACCAGGCTCACCTATAGACTGAGCAGCTGTAATACCGACTGATTCCCCGATATTTACAGGTTCTCCAGAAGCAAGGTTTCGGCCGTAACACTTAGCACACATACCTGTTTTGCTGCGGCATGTCATAATCGATCTTATCTTTACAGATTGAACCCCTGAATTTACAACATCAAGAGCCTGTTCATCTGAAATTTCTTCTCCGCCCTTAACTATCACGGCTCCGCTGTTTGGATCAACAATATCCTCAAGAGCGGTACGTCCAGCGATTCTCTGGTTCAAAGGCTCAATCATCTCTTTGCCGTCTACAAACGCCTTAACTTCGACGCCTTCGGTGGTTCCGCAGTCCTCCTCGCGAACGATTACATTGTGCGATACGTCAACCAGTCTTCTTGTCAAATATCCTGAGTCCGCTGTCCTTAGAGCTGTATCGGCAAGTCCTTTTCTTGCTCCGTTTGAAGATATGAAGTATTCCAAAATCGAAAGTCCCTCACGGAAGTTCGCCTTAATTGGGATTTCTACAGTTTTACCTGTAGCACTTGCCATTAATCCACGCATACCACCAATCTGTCTAATCTGGTTCTTGCTACCTCTAGCACCCGAATTCGCCATTATATATAAATTGTTGCTTGGATCTAGTGAATCCATAAGTGCATCAGAAACCTCGTCAGTGACATTATTCCATATGTCATTAATTCTTTCGGTCCTCTCAGCACTTGAAATTAGACCTCTTCTGAACGCTTTGTCAAATTTATCGACTTCCTTCTGGCCTGAATCGATGATATCCCATTTCTCGTCAGGGATTTTCATGTCATCAACACCAATAGTTACTGCTGATACTGTGGAATAGTGATATCCCATATCCTTGATGTAATCGAGCATAAGGACCGTACCAGAATTGCCGTGCTTCTTATAACACTTATCAATGATTCTTCCCAGTGTTTTTTTGTCGCATAGGAAATCAACCTCAAGTGAATACTTGTCCTTTCTTCTATCAACAAAACCTAAATCTTGCGGGATTTCTTCGTTGTACAAGAATCTTCCAACGGTCGACTCAACAAGCTTACCTCTATCCTTGTCATCCTTAAACATTCTCACCTTTACCTTGGCGTGAACATCAACAACTCCTGTGCGATAAGCCATAATCATTTCCTCGATATTGGTAAATACTTTGTCATCGCCTTTTTCAGGAACTCTCTTGTATCCTTCTTTCTTAAGCTTGTCAGCCTTCACCTTATCTGTGAACTCATCCATTTCGTATGAGATTTTCTCTTCGCCATCGACAATCTCAGTTTTGATACAAGTTCCTGGGTATGTCAAGTAATAAGCACCTAAAATCATATCCTGAGTTGGCGTTGTAATAGGTGATCCGTCTTTAGGCGCCAAAATATTATTCACAGAAAGCATCAAGAATCTTGCTTCCGCCTGTGCTTGAAGAGAAAGTGGAACATGCACTGCCATCTGGTCTCCATCGAAGTCCGCATTGAATGCTGTACAAACAAGTGGATGTAGCTTTATAGCCTTACCTTCTACAAGAACTGGCTCAAATGCTTGTATTCCGAGTCTGTGAAGGGTAGGAGCACGGTTTAGCATTACTGGATGCTCTTTGATTACGTCCTCAAGAACGTCCCAAACTTCAGGTTCAACTTTATCTACCTTCTTCTTTGCATTTTTGACGTTATGTGCAATTTCCCTTTCAACAAGCTCCTTCATTATGAAAGGCTTAAACAGTTCGAGCGCCATTTTCTTAGGGAGACCACACTGATAGAATTTAAGGTCAGGTCCAACCACAATAACAGAACGGCCTGAATAGTCAACACGCTTTCCAAGAAGATTCTGTCTGAATCTGCCCTGTTTACCCTTGAGCATATCAGACAGGGATTTGAGAGGTCTAGATCCAGGTCCGGTAACTGGTCTGCCTCTTCTGCCATTGTCAATAAGAGAGTCCACAGCCTCCTGCAGCATTCTCTTTTCATTTCTTACAATGATGTCAGGTGCTGCTAGTTCAAGGAGTCTCTTAAGCCTATTATTCCTATTGATGACACGTCTATAAAGATCGTTCAAATCGGATGTTGCAAAACGTCCTCCATCAAGCTGAACCATAGGTCTAAGGTCAGGTGGAATAACAGGAAGAACTTCCAAAATCATCCATTCAGGTTTGTTCCCTGACTGCCTGAAAGCTTCCACAACCTCAAGTCGCCTTATGAGCTTCACCTTTTTTTGGCCCGTTGCATTCTTAAGTTCTTCTCTTAAGTCTTCTGAAATCTCATCAAGGTCAATAGCTTCGAGGATTTCACGTATTGCTTCCGCACCTATGCCAGCTCTAAAACCGCTATATGTATTTAGCGCCTCTCTGTATTGAGCCTCTGTTATTAACTCCTTGTATTTATATGGACTATCTCCTGGTTCAAGCACTATAAAGTTTGCAAAATACAGAACTTTTTCCAAATTCCTTGGAGTTAATTCGAGTATTAGTCCCATTCGTGTTGGTATACCTTTAAAATACCAAATATGTGAAACTGGTGCTGCAAGTTCAATGTGCCCCATTCTTTCTCTTCGCACCTTCGACCTTGTAACTTCAACGCCACATCTATCGCACACAATTCCTTTGTGCCTTATCCTCTTGTATTTACCACAGTGGCATTCCCAGTCCTTCATAGGGCCAAAGATTCTTTCGCAGAAAAGACCGTCCTTTTCAGGTTTTAGGGTCCTATAATTAATGGTCTCCGGCTTTGTTACTTCACCTCTTGACCACTCGAGGATTTTTTCTGTGGAAGCCAACTTAATCTGTAAAGAATCGAAGTTAGATAGGTTAAAGCCTGTTGAATTATTATTATTTTCCATCAAATATTAACTCCCCTCTCCTAGAGCAAATCCTCGTCATTGCTCTCTGTGTAAACAACAAAATCTTCATCATCGTCTGAGCTGTCTTCCTCATTAGAAGCTACAGTTTCCTGATAATCATCAGTTCCTACATCATGCAGGCTTGCCTCCTCCTCAGACTCGGACCTTGCTACATAACCATTCTTAGTCAGCAGCGATTCTTTGTCATCATCCTCAGAAGCCACTCCTTCTATTTCTGCCTTATATGTCATGTACTTATCTAGCCCTATAGCCGAATCGTATTCGCCAACTTCCTTAAGAGAAATTTCTTCTTCATTTTCCGACAAAACTCTGACATCAAGTCCCAGTGATTGCATTTCCTTGATTAGAACCTTGAACGACTCAGGGATGCCAGGTTCAGGAATATTAATGCCCTTCACAATAGCTTCATATGTCTGAACTCTTCCGACTATATCATCTGATTTAACTGTTAATATCTCTTGCAATGTATAAGCAGCACCATACGCTTCAAGAGCCCATACTTCCATTTCACCGAAACGCTGACCGCCAAATTGCGCCTTACCACCGAGCGGCTGCTGGGTTACAAGTGAATATGGACCTGTGCTTCTCGCATGTATTTTGTCGTCGACAAGGTGGTGAAGCTTGAGCATATACATATATCCAACCGTTACAGGATTAGCAAAATACTCTCCAGTTCTACCATCTCTGAGCTTCAGTTTTCCGCTTCTTGAATAACCTACGTCCTCAAGCAAATCCATAATATCGTGCTCGTTTGCACCGTCAAATACTGGTGTAGATATGTACCAGCCCTTTTTCATGGCCGCAAGACCAAGATGGACTTCAAGAACCTGACCTACGTTCATACGTGAAGGTACGCCAAGTGGGTTGAGCATAACTTGAAGCGGCTGTCCATTTTCCAAAAATGGCATGTCTTCTTCCGGTAAAACGGTCGATATAACACCTTTGTTGCCGTGTCGTCCTGCCATTTTGTCGCCGACGTTTATTTTTCTCTTTGTGGCTATATAAGTTCTAACAAGCTTATTAACGCCGGGTGGCAATTCATCTCCGTTTTCTCTTGTATATATTTTTACATCTACTACAATTCCTGTTTCTCCATGCGGAACCTTGAGTGATGTATCTCTTACCTCACGTGCTTTCTCGCCAAAAATTGCTCTAAGCAGTTTCTCCTCAGGATTCAAATCACTTTCGCCCTTTGGAGTTACCTTTCCAACAAGAATATCAGTAGAATCAACCTCTGCACCTATACGAATAATACCATCCTCATCAAGGTCCTTAAGTGCATCCTCGCCAACATTTGGAATGTCTCTAGTAATATCCTCAGGTCCAAGCTTGGTATCTCGAGCTTCCGCCTCATACTCAACTATATGCAAAGAAGTTAGAACATCATCCATTATCAGTCTTTCGTTGAGAATTATGGCGTCCTCATAGTTATAGCCCTCCCAAGTCATGAAGCCTACGAGCAGGTTCTTTCCTAGGGCGATTTCTCCCATATCTGTCGATGGTCCATCTGCTATCACTTCGCCAGCCTCAATATGCTCGCCGTGAGAGACGATAGGTCTTTGGTTGATGCAAGTGCCTTGGTTTGAACGCTTAAATTTAAGCAAATCAAATTTCAGGATTTCGCCATCCTCATCTTTTCTCAGCAAAATAGTTCTAGCATCAACGTGTTCAATCGTACCGGCAGCAGGAGAAACGATAACAACTCCAGAATCCTTTGCAGCCTTATACTCCATGCCTGTACCGACAATCGGCGCCTCCGTTACAAGTAGTGGCACAGCCTGTCTCTGCATGTTTGAACCCATCAGCGCACGGTTAGCATCGTCATTTTCTAGAAATGGAATCATAGCCGTAGCAACAGACACTACCTGTTTAGGCGAAACATCCATGAGGTCTACAGCAGTTCTTGGGAATAGTGCTATTTCTCCACCGTTACCCCTGCATGCTATTTTCTCATTTAAGAAGCGACCTTCCTCATCAAGAGGCTCATTTGCCTGAGCAACAACAAGAACCTCTTCCTTGTCAGCAGTTAAATATCTAACCTCGTCTGTTACTCTGTGATTTTCTTTATCAACGACCCTGTAAGGCGTTTCTATGAATCCGTATTCATCTATTCTTCCATAAGTAGTTAACGATCCAATCAAACCAATGTTTGGACCCTCAGGAGTCTCAATTGGACACATTCTGCCGTAGTGTGAATGGTGTACGTCACGAACCTCAAATCCCGCTCTCTCTCTCGAAAGTCCCCCTGGTCCAAGGGCTGACAGCCTTCTTTTGTGCGTCAACTCTGCAAGAGGATTGTTCTGGTCCATGAATTGCGAAAGCTGTGAGCTACCAAAAAACTCCTTGATTGCAGCTGTAACCGGCTTAATGTTTATAAGCGCCTGAGGTGTCGCAGCTTCAACATCTTGAATGGTCATTCTCTCCCTGACAACTCTTTCCATCCTTGCAAGACCAATCCTAAATTGATTCTGCAAAAGCTCGCCTACAGTTCTCAGCCGCCTGTTGCCGAGGTGGTCAATGTCGTCTACAGACCCAACGCCGTGTGCAAGATTCAAAATATAGCTTACCGATGCAATAATGTCTTCAATTGTAATGTTTTTTGGAGAAAGCTCTTTCTTACTCTCTTCAAGCGTTTTTTTCAAGCTCTCTTCATCGAGCTCCTCGTCCAAAATGGATTTAAGAGTTGGGTAATGCACCTTCTCTGGTATATCTAGACCGTCCAGTTCAAACGGTACGAATTCTTTTGTTGCAACAAAATAGTTGCCTATGACCTTGGTTGTCTTATTGGCGTCATTAGGCGATACAATTGTCACAGCATAAACACCAGCATCTTCAATTTCTTGAGCCTGATCAGCGCTGAGTCGGGTACCTTTCTCAATTACTTCGCCTGTTGTCGGTATCTCAACATCCTCAGCCAAAACATTACCATATATTCTGTCAAAAAGGCCAAGCTTTTTATTGTACTTATATCTTCCAACCTTTGCAAGGTCATATCTCTTAGGATCGAAGAACAGAGAGTTTACAAGTGACTTCGCACTATCCACAGTAGGCGGTTCTCCCGGTCTTAATTTCTTGTAAATCTCCTTAATTCCGCTTTCGTAGTCAGTTGTCGTGTCTTTTTCCAAAGTCTTTAAAAGTCTTTCGTCTGAGCCAAAAAGTTCTATTATTTCTTCATTTGAAGAAATTCCCATTGCTCTCAAAAGAGTAGTCATAGGTTGTTTTCTTGTTCTGTCAACCCTAACTGAAATTACACCTGCAGAATCAGTTTCGTACTCAAGCCAAGCACCCCTATTAGGTATTACCTGAGAAGAAAACAGCTTATTATTTGATTTATCTGTTTCTACGCTAAAATACGCACCTGGTGATCTCACCAGCTGAGTTACAATTACACGTTCTGCTCCGTTATATATAAAAGTTCCCTTATTAGTCATAATTGGGAAATCGCCCATAAAGACTTCCTGGTCCTTAATTTCTCCAGTTTTTTTATTAATAAGTCTAACTTGGACTCTCAAAGGAGCAGCATATGTCACATCCCGCTCTTTACACTCTTCTTCACCGTATTTTGTGGTATCGTCAAGTGAATGGTCTACAAATTCCAAGGTAAAATTATCAGCGTAGTCTCTTATCGGTGAAATGTCCTCAAATACTTCCTTCAAACCTTCCTTGATAAACCAATCATAGGATTTGGTCTGAATTTCAATAAGGTTTGGCATTTCGCCGACTTCATTTATCTTCGCGTAGGTCATCCTTTCTTTGCGACCAACTTGAACAGGTTTTGGCATAATCATCACTCCTTATTAAATCTACAAATATACTCCATGGCAGTCTATTATAATATCATATCACAAGCAAGATTGCAAGCATTTTTTGTAATAACTCTTGTCTAGTATCTAATATTGTCAAACATATGCGGCAAAAGCCATCTAGTTTAATTTTATGCTGCTCTTGTCTAGTATTTTTTATACTAGCTTGTAAATCTGATATTCTGTGTACTTCCTATAATGTGGCAAAAGACACCGGCAAAGAATTTAACTCTGCCGGTGTCCTCATTTGACACTTTTGCGATCAATACATATCTTTGTATTTGAAATACATTATATATCTAATCAGCAATCATACAAAGATTGGGGAAATGTTATTTAAGCTCAACTGTTGCTCCAACCTCTTCAAGCTGTGCCTTGATAGCGTCTGCTTCAGCCTTTTCAACACCTTCTTTAACTGGTGCAGGTGCTCCGTCAACAAGAGCTTTTGCATCCTTAAGTCCAAGTCCTGTAATTTCTCTAACAGCTTTGATAACTTTAATCTTTTCGCCACCAACTTCTGCAAGCACTACATTGAACTCAGTCTGTTCAGCACCACCAGCAGCAGCTTCTCCGCCTGCAGCTACAGCAACAGGAGCAGCAGCAGATACACCAAATTCTTCTTCGCAAGCCTTAACAAGTTCGTTAAGCTCTAGTACGGACATTTCTTTTATAGCATCTATAATTTGTTCCTTAGTCATTTTTTGTTCTCCTTTAAATTTTATTTTTATTTATACAAAATCGTTATTTCTTTATTCGGCTTTTGCATCTGCAATAGCTTGGATAGTTCTAACCATCTTACCAACAGGCGACTGAATGCTTCCCATGAATTTTGCAATGAGTGTATCTCTTGACGGTATATTAGCGATAGTCTTGATACCGTCCTTGTCATAAAAAGTTCCTTCTACTACGCCTGCCTTAAATTCCATCATTTCAAATTCTTTAATTATTGATGAAAGCTCTCTTGCTGGAGCTGTAGCGTCTTCTTTGCTTATTGCAATTGCAGTTGGTCCTGCAAGAACATCAGCAAGTCCGTCAAATTCAGTTCCATCAATTGCTCTTTTGATAAGAGTATTTTTGTAAACCGTGTAGTCTACATTTGCTTCCCTAAGCTTTTTCCTCATAGCATCAGCCTGCTCAACAGTTATTCCCATATAATCTATAACAACTGCTGATTGTGCGCCATCTAGTTTTTCTTTTATTTCATCTATAATGGCTTGTTTAGCTGCCTTAGCTTCTACTGACATATGTTCTCCTTTCTGGGGCTTGCCCCTTTTTTAGGTACTTATACGAAAACCCCGCAAAAACTTACGGGGTCAATATCTATATATTGTACCTCGGCGGGAAATTAAGTCTTCGACACCCGCTGTCTTCGGTTATAAATTTCTAATTCAATTGTGTAGATTTCTATAACTAAAATCTCTCAAATGTTCGCCTACTATCCAAGAATAGCAGGGTTTACTTTCACACCAGGTCCCATTGTGGATGTTACGACCACGCTCTTCATATACTGACCTTTGGCTGCTGCCGGCTTTGCTTTGATAACCGCTTCAATAAGAGCCTTAAAGTTATCTTCAAGCTTCTCCTTGCCAAACGAAGCCTTTCCAATCGGAGTGTGAATAATATTTTGTTTATCAAGTCTGTACTCAACTTTACCAGCCTTGATCTCTTTAAGAGCATTTTCGATGTCCATTGTTACAGTTCCTGACTTAGGGTTTGGCATGAGTCCCTTAGGCCCAAGCGTTTTACCAAGTCTACCAACAATTCCCATCATATCAGGTGTTGCAACAACAACGTCAAAGTCAAACCAGTTTTGTTTCTGGATTTTGTCGGCCATATCCTCTGCGCCCACATAGTCAGCACCTGCGCTTTCAGCTTCCTCAGCCTTTGCACCCTTTGCAAACACAAGAACCTTCTTAGATTTTCCTGTGCCGTGCGGTAAAACGATTGCGCCTCTAACCTGTTGGTCAGCGTGTCTTCCGTCTACACCCAGTCTGATATGAACCTCTATAGTTTCATCAAATTTTGCTGTAGCTGTTTCAGTAATCAGCTCCATCGCTTCGCTAACATCATGTAGTCTTGATTTATCAAACTTCTCTGATGCAGCCTTGAATCTCTTGCCTACCTTTGGCATTTTCTACCTCCTCGTGGTACTACCGATTTACAACAAAATAATGTTCTTGCTTTGCGATTTGCTTTGATTTCACAAGTCCGCAATTAAGCACATACGGCGACTAAACGCATATATTTTGTTGTCTAATCTCCCATCTTACATTAATCTTCTACTACAATTCCCATGCTTCGAGCTGTACCTTTAACCATTTCTACAGCTGCATCAATGTTTGCAGCATTTAGGTCTGGCATTTTAGTCTGAGCAATCTCCTCAGCCTGCGCTCTTGTGATCGTTGCTACTTTTTTCTTATTAGGTTCGCCTGAACCTGAGTTAAGATTTGCCGCTTTCTTCAGCAGAACCGCAGCCGGCGGAGTCTTGGTGATGAACGTAAATGATCTGTCTGAATAAACAGTTATAACTACAGGAATAACCATTCCAGGTTGATCTGCTGTTTTAGCGTTAAACTGTTTGCAGAAGTCCATGATGTTCACACCCTTTTGACCTAGGGCTGGTCCTACTGGAGGTGCTGGTGTAGCTGCCCCTGCAGGAATTTGAAGTTTAATGTAACCATCAATCTTCTTTGCCATGCTTTTCTCCTTTCCTTAAGAGTATTACATCTTGGCCTAAACGACCTTATCAACCTGACCGAATTCAACCTCGACAGGTGTTTCTCTACCGAACATGGAAACACGAACTTTCAGAATTTGCTTTTCTTTCTTGATTTCTTCGACAGTCGCCAAGAAGCCCTCAAAAGGTCCACTAATAACTCTCACTGTATCGCCAACTTCCACATCCAAGTCGATGTAAACTTTTTCAACTCCCATCCTTGTGATTTCTTCATCAGTAAGTGGGATAGGATCCGAACCGTGACCTACAAATCCAGTTACTCCCTGTGTATTTCTAACAAGGTACCAGCTTTCATTGTTTACAATCATTTTCAAAAGGACGTAACCGGGGAACATCTTCTTTGTTCTCGTCTTGACTTGTCCATTTTTAATTTCTGTATGGTCTTCCGTCGGAACCTCAACCTTTAGAATAAGATTTTGCATGCCTCGGTTTTCGACCATTTTTTCTATATTTGCTTTTACACGCTTCTCATGACCAGAGTATGTGTGAACAACATACCATCTGGCTTGACCATCTCCACGTATTCCTTCACCCTCTAATGGTGAAACTACATTTGTCGTAACTTCTGACATTTTATAACCTTCTCCTAAAAATTCTTCTTAAGAACCTATAACCGCTTTAAGTGCCAAAAGAACTGCCGAATCAATAGCCCAAAAAGCTAAAGCAAAAAACGTACATACAGATATAACTACACCTGTAAATGTACCAAGTTCCTTCCTTGTAGGCCAAACGACCTTAGAAAGCTCAGTTCTCACGCCCTTAAAATACTCCTTGGCAGAAGTATTCTTTTTATTTGCGGCATTTGCTCGTGCCGCTGCGGTTTTTTTAATTTTTTCTCTATTAGTAGCTGCCATTTATTGACACTCCTTTAATAGCTAAGCTTCCACTCAATAAATGAGTTTCTACTTAGTCTCCTTATGAAGAGTAGATTTCTTGCAGAACTTGCAGTATTTCTGCATTTCAATCCTCTCCGGATTGTTCTTCTTGTTCTTCATAGTATTATAGTTTCTCTGCTTGCATTCTGTACATGCAAGGGTTGCTTTAACTCTCATAGCTACCTCCAATCATACGGTCTATGCATATATCCTAAAGTGTTATTCTACAAATTCAAAACCCAGAGCCTTTGACTCTGTTCTTGAAAATTGATCACAAATATGCTTGTATATTCTACTCCATCAAAAGCATTGTGTCAACCATTATTTTGAGTCTTTTTGTACCCTAAGTATCCTACGCCTTGAATTTTCGATAGATTCATCATCATGTTCCATTATGTAAACGCATGCTTGTGGCGAAGAATAAACAACATCAGAGTTGCCCTCTCCTGTTATGTTTTGAGATGTTATCTTCCAGCCACCCATATTTTTCAGTTCATTTTTAATAATGGTTTTGATTTCTCTCTCAGAAAAGTTTGTTCTTATATAACCTTGAAGTCCGCTCAGTATATCTCCATATTTGTTCAAAATTGTCGTACTACTTGTTGCTTTTTCAATAATTGCCTTCATTACGGCCTGCTGATTCATATTTCTATGAATATCTCCCGATTCATACGAATCTCTTTCTCGTGCGAATGCCAATGCTTCCTCGCCAGATACGTGGTTAATGCCTTGTATATATTTATGAATTCTTCCGCCTCCAACATCAAGAGAAATCTCCTTGTCAGAATATACGTCTATTCCACCTATTGCATCCACCAGCTCCCTTACAGTTGCAAAATTAACTTTCACATAATAATTCACATCAACATCTAAAAGCTCCTCGACCGCATCCACTGTACAATCTGCACCATAGAGCCCCGTATGCGTTATCTTGTCCTCAGCATTTCCAAATTTTTTGAGCTTAACTCTATAATCTCGCGGAATCGAAGTCAACAAAACATTTTTCGTCTTAGGATTGACGGTTACCAACATGTTTACATCCGACCTGCCCTCTTCGTCAATATTTTTATCATGATCAATCCCACTTATAAGGACATTATATGAATCTGTTTTTAAATTTTTCCTCTTTGCAATCGCTTTATCTTTTATTTTAATTCTTATCTTGCCTATAACCTTGGTTCTTGACTTAAAATCAGGTGCGATTCGCAGCATAGTATCTTGGTCGATTTCACTCAAAAGAATAAGTCTGCAATCCTGATTTAATAGCGCGTCTCCTAGACTCGGGATATCTTCGTAATAATCTACTGAGGCAAAATATCTGCTTTTAATTTTCTTAAAGGCTTCTTTTTTACCAGCTTGTTCATCATCTACCCCAAATACTTTTGCACCTGATATATCAGTCAGCTTATTATATTTTGTGTCATTCTTTTCGGCAATTATGTAAAAATCTTTAGTCTGCGATGCAAATGATGTTATACCGCTAAGAAAATTTGCGGTGCCATGCAGATATGAAATCCCGATGCCATAACCAGCCATTATGATAAGTGAAAAAAACAAAGCAATAATCTTTCTGCTTTTTTTAATTCTTATAATAAAAAGTGCGGGAAAAATGATAAGCCATAAAAACGCAATTGCCAAGAAAGCATAAATAGTATAATTAAGCGGAAGAATATCGAGGTAAAACAATGTTGACAAGAATAATGCACTTAATAACGTGAATATGGCTCCCCAAAATCGTGTGAACTTCTTGAAAAAACTCACTTTATTTTGACTTCTCTGATCATTCCCCTGATCCATCAAATTATTCCCCTTTGCAAAATAAAGGAGCTCCGAAGAGCTCCCAATGATTCATCTTCATGGAACTTGCTTTAATCTCAGACAGAAGAGTTTAGCTTTGATTAACGCATAGTTTCAATAAGTCTTGAAGTCTTGATGAGAACCGATTATTCAATAATCTCAGTTACAACTCCAGAACCTACTGTTCTTCCACCTTCCCTGATAGCAAATCTAAGTCCTTCTTCAATTGCTATTGGTGTGATAAGATCAATTTCCATTGTTACGTTATCTCCAGGCATGCACATTTCTGTTCCTTCCGGTAGCTTTAAATCGCCTGTTACGTCTGTTGTTCTGAAATAGAACTGTGGTCTGTATCCGTTAAAGAATGGAGTATGTCTTCCTCCCTCTTCCTTCTTTAGTACGTATACCTCTCCCTTGAACTTTGTATGTGGATGGATTGTTCCTGGCGCTGCTAGTACCTGACCTCTTTCGATCTCATCTCTCTGTACTCCTCTTAGAAGTGCTCCGATGTTATCTCCTGTTTCTGCCTCATCTAGTAGCTTCCTGAACATCTCTATTCCTGTTACTACCACTTTCCTCTTCTCATCTGTAAGTCCGATGATTTCTACTTCTTCGCCTACCTTAAGCGTTCCTCTCTCTACCCTTCCTGTTGCTACTGTTCCTCTTCCTGTGATTGAGAATACGTCCTCTACTGGCATTAGGAATGTCTTGTCATTTGCTCTTTCTGGTGCTGGGATATATTCGTCGATTGCTTCAAATAGCTCTACGATTCTATCTCCCCACTCACTTGCTGGATCTTCTAGTGCTTTTAGGGCTGATCCTCTGATGATTGGTGTATCATCTCCTGGGAACTCATACTCTGATAGAAGCTCTCTTACTTCCATCTCTACTAGGTCTAGAAGCTCATCGTCATCTACCATGTCGCATTTGTTTAGGAATACTACGATGTATGGTACGCCTACCTGTCTTGATAGCAGGATGTGCTCTCTTGTCTGTGGCATTGGTCCATCTGTTGCTGCTACTACTAGGATTGCTCCATCCATCTGTGCTGCTCCTGTTATCATGTTCTTTACATAGTCAGCGTGGCCTGGGCAGTCTACGTGTGCGTAGTGCCTATTTGGTGTTTCATACTCTACGTGTGATGTAGAAATTGTGATTCCTCTTTCTTTTTCTTCCGGCGCCTTGTCTATCTTGTCAAATTCTACCTTCTCGCCAAGTCCGTATCTGTTCTGTAGAGTTGTTGTGATAGCTGCTGTTAGAGTTGTCTTTCCGTGGTCTACGTGACCTATGGTACCGATATTAATATGCGGTTTGGTTCTCTCAAACTTTTGCTTTGCCATTTTCGTCTCCTTTTTTAATTATCTTTATTACTTTATTTTTGGAGCTGTTGAGCAGGCTTGAACTGCCGAACCTCTTCCTTACCAAGGAAGTGCTCTACCTACTGAGCTACAACAGCCTGTACTCACTTGCTTTAAAAGCAATGTGTAATCGTAGTTATAGTACAATAAAAACAAAAAATTGTCAATAGATTTTTAGCAAGTTTCTCGCTGTTTCAAGGTTTCATATACAGCAACTGCAACGGCATTTGAAGCATTCAGAGAAGAAACCTTTCCCTTTAACGGAATGGAGATCATATAGTCGCATTTTTCTTTGATCAATCGGCTGATTCCTTTCCCCTCATTTCCAACAACAAGAGCTATAGGACCCTTCAGATTTTGTTCATAGTAGCGTTCCCCGTACATATCAAGTCCAACAATCCACACTCCCTTATTTTTCAATTCATCCAAGGTTCTAGACAGATTTTTAACTCTAGCAACCTTAACATATTCAGCCGCACCCGCTGCGACCTTCATTGCAACCGAATCAACGCTAGCGGCACGCCTTTCAGGGATTATTATACCATGCACACCTGCGCATTCTCCCGTTCTTAAAATTGCACCTAAATTATGCGGATCCTCTATGCCATCCAAAATCAAAATAAATGGGTCCTCGCCATTTGTTGCAGCCGCCTCGCAGATACTATCCACATTTGAATATTCAAACACCTGTCCCTTGGCAACAACACCTTGATGATTTGCTCCTCCGGAAAGTCTGTCAAGAGTTTTTCTGTCAACAAACTCAACACGCACCTTAGAAGCTTTAGCCAGACCAATAATTTTTCTAAGAGATCCTGTTCCTCCATCCAACACAAGAACTTTTTCAAGTTTTCGGGAAGCCTCAAGTGCCTCAATCACAGAATTTCTACCAAAAATTAAATTATCATTAGCAACATCTAAAGACTTCTCTTTCTGCAGATATTCTTTTTTCTGAGTTTTCTTTGTTTTCTGCGTCATCTTTGTTCGCTGTTGTTTATGCTGTTTCTGCCCATCTTGTGTTCTCATGTTATATCGTCCTTCTTTCGTAGAGAACATATTGATATTTTGTCCCTTTGTATTCTTCTATGGGACCCGACCACGTGATTTCTAGCCCATCGACTTGATCAAGGTCAACAAAATAGCGATCAGCTGGAAGCTCTGCGTCGATTTTCGTTATATAAAACTTGTCACAATGCGGCATCATCTGTTTGTATATATCTGCGCCTCCTATGACAAAAGCTTCATCACTTTTTAGATCTCCAGATTTGATTAGATACAAAACGTCTTCGATTGAATTTAAAACCTCTGCACCAGAAACTTGAAAATCATCTGCTCTTGTCAATATTATATTTCTGCGATTTGGGAGAGGTTTGCCACCTGGAAGTGATTCAAGTGTTTTGCGTCCCATTATAACCGTCTTACCAGTCGTCATCTTCTTGAAATATTTAAGATCGCCTGGAAGATGGATTAAAAGGTCGTTATCTTTACCAATTGCCCAATTCCTATCGGCTGCCAAAATTATATTCATCGTAATTATCTCATTTCCTATATCACGCTATATTGCTATTGGAATATTCGTAATTTGTGATCCTTTTTGGTAGTTTTCAATAACAACATCATCAACAGTGAAAGCATAAAAATCTTTAACTTCAGGGTTCAATTTAAACTTAGGTGCTGGATAAGCTTCTCTCTTAATTAGTTCCTTGATCAGTGGCACATGTCTATCATAGATGTGTGCGTCTGAAATTACATGCACAAGCTCACCTGCTTTTAAACCCGACACCTGCGCAAGCATGTGTAGAAGTACAGAGTACTGCACTACATTCCAGTTATTTGCCGCCAAAATATCCTGAGAACGTTGGTTTAAAATTCCGTTTAACGTGTCCCCCGTAACATTAAATGTCATAGAATATGCACACGGCTCAAGGCCCATCTCTGAAAGGTCTTGAAAGTTGTAGATATTCGTCATTATTCGCCTTGAATACGGTGTGTTTTTTAGCTGCCACAAAACATTATCCACCTGATCCATTTCTCCTTGAGAGAATTTATATTTTTTTGCCATCTGATAGCCGTATGCCTTGCCTATTGAACCATCTTTATCAGCCCACTGGTCCCATATTTTGCTACCTAAATCTTTAACATTATTGGATTTTTTCTGCCAAATCCACAACATCTCATCTACGCATAGCTTGATTGCTGTCGGTCTTAAGGTAAGCGCCGGAAACTCTTCGCTTAGATCATATCTATTGACTACGCCAAAGGTTTTGATTGTATGGGCTGGGGTTCCGTCCTCCCACCTTGCTCTAACTGTCTGACCTTCGGACGAAAAACCTTCATCCAATATTTTTTGGCACATATTTATAAAAAGATTATCAGCTTTACTCATGTTTAAATTCTCCTAACCAGCAATTATCCGACAATTTCTATAGCTTTGTTTACTATTTCGATAATTCTATCATTTTTCCCCAAGATATAAAGATATCCTATAAGGGCTTCGAATCCCGTAGCTTCTTTATAAGTCAAAGGCGACGTGTTCTTGGGCAATGTGTTAGTATGACGATTTTTCCCTCTTTTGAATACTCCCTCTTCCTCATCTGTCAAAAGTTTTTCTTCTCTAAGCTTTGTTATTATCATTGACTGTGCCTTTGCAGATACGTATTTTGTCGCAGCCTTATGTAGCCTGTCAACCTTAAAAATGCCAGAACGCACTAGGTGTTCCCTTATGTATACTTCATAAACGCTATCTCCAAGGTATGCCAAGGTTGTGGCGTTTATTTGCTCAACTCGAATCGCTTCTTGCTTATACTTATTATCACTTAGAGAAAGTGCGGTTTTCTGTGATTCCGATGAGGGGTCATGGTTTTGCATTAGTTTGTTTCCCTTATTATCTGCACACCTTGAGGTGTATCCTTGAGACTTATTCCGCGTGCCGCAAGCTCGTCACGAATTTCGTCAGCCCTCTTGAAATTCTTCGACTTTCTAGCTTCTTGACGTTCATTTACAAGCTTCATTATATCTTCTCCAAAGTCTTCTTCCTCGTCGTCTTGAAGAAGTCCGAGGACAGAGCAAAGCGTCATCATTTTTTTAAGTGCTTTTTCCGCAAACGCCTTGCTCGACCCATTGGCTATTTCTTTATTGATTGCCGTAACCATTTGGAAGATTGCGGATATTCCGTCTGCAGTATTTAGGTCATCGTCCATTGACGATATGAACTCGTTTTCATAGGCTTCAAGCTCTTTCAAGGTATCTTTCTCAGACTCTGTGCAATCGCTATCATTGCCCTCTTTGATCTGAAAGCTTAGATTCTCTTTGCATGTATGAAGCCTCTCAAGTCCTGACTTCGCCTGCTCCATAAGTGTATCGCTGAAGTTTATAGGGCTTCTGTAATGACCAGAAAGTAGGAAAAATCTGATAACTTCGCCCGTGTAGTCCTTGAGTATATCCCTAACCGTAAAGAAATTGCCCTTTGACTTTGACATCTTTTCATTATCGATTGTAATATAACCGTTATGCATCCAATAGTGAGCGAACGGAACTCCATTACAGCACTCTGACTGAGCGATTTCGTTTTCGTGATGTGGGAACTGCAAATCCTGTCCGCCAGCATGAATGTCAATGGTGTCACCGAGATGCGTTTTTGACATTACAGAACATTCGATATGCCATCCTGGTCTTCCCATTCCCCACGGAGATTCCCAAGCAATTTCATCCTCTGTTTTTCTAGCCTTCCAAAGAGCAAAATCAAGAGGATCCTCCTTAACCTCGCCTATTGCAATACGAGCACCCGACTCCAAATCATCGATATTCTGACCCGAAAGCTTGCCGTATTCAGGGAACTTTCTTGTAGAAAAATAGACATCGCCATCTCTCTCGTAGGCATATCCCTTGTCGATAAGCGTCTTTATAAAGTCAATTATTTTGTCGATGTGGCTTGACACCTGAGGGTGAACGTCAGCCTTTCTGACATTTAGCGCCCGCGCATCCTTAAAATACTCAGCGATATACTTCTTGCTTATCTCCGGTGCAGAAGTGCCCTCCTCACGGGCACGGTTAATTATTTTGTCGTCAACATCCGTAAAGTTTTGGACAAATTTAACCTTATACCCCCTGTATTCAAGATAATTCCTTAGTGTATCGAATACGACAAAGGGTCTCGCATTTCCTATGTGAAAGAAATTATATACCGTAGGTCCGCAAACATATATGCTCGCTTCGCCTTCTTTGATTGGCACAAACTCTTCCTTCTGCCTTGTAAGTGTGTTATATATCTTCAATTTGCTCCTCCTTAGCTTCTTTTACAGCATCTGCCGCCATACATTCAAGCTCACCAAGCTGTGATTCCAAAGATTTAATTCTTCTTCTTAACGCCTTCATTTCAATCGCTATAGGGTCTGGTAGATTTATCTGATTCATATCGGCAGTACTTGTTCCATATCGTTTCACAATTTGCCCTGGTATTCCGACCACTGTGCAGCCAGGTGGAATTTCCTTAAGTACGACTGAGCCTGAACCAATTCTGACATCATCCCCTACTGTAAATGGCCCTAGTACCTTTGCGCCAGAGCTGACTATGACCCTGTTTCCAATCGTTGGATGTCGCTTGCCCTTTTCTTTGCCCGTTCCGCCAAGCGTAACACCCTGATATAGAGTTACGTCATCGCCAACCTCTGCGGTTTCTCCGATAACAACCGCCATGCCATGATCAATAAAGCAGCGCCTTCCTATCTTGGCGCCTGGATGTATTTCAATTCCCGTGCCATTTCTTACAGCCTGAGAAATCATTCTTCCAAGGAGCTTCAAACCGTGGTTGTAACACCAGCTTGCGGGTCTATGCCAAATAAGTGCCCATATACCTGGATAGCACAAAAGAACCTCAAGACGGCTTCTGGCCGCTGGGTCTCTTTCCATTACCGCTTCTATATCTTCTTTAACTTCCCTGAAAAATTTCATACTAAAACTTGACGCCTCTTTCCTGCCTCCGATTTATTCCCATAAATTCTATAATTTGGATTCTGTATCTAACCTCAGTTCATCAACCCTCGCAAGCTCTGAGATTACCGATGAACGTATAATATTACCGATGAGCCTATGAGATTAATGATTAGCCAATGAAATTACCGATGAGCCTATGAAATTACCTCTCAACGCAATCTATTTTGTTACCCTTATGCTCTTAATAACAACGTCTTGCTTAGGCTTATCCATGTAATCCCTTGGCACAGAAACTATCTTCTCGGCCTCTTCCATGCCCTCTGTTATCTTCCCAAATGCCGCATAACCTCCATCAAGATGGGGTGCATCTGCAACCATTATAAAGAATTGCGAACCCGCAGAGTTAGGGTCCATAGCCCTTGCCATAGATAAAACACCAGTTGTATGCTTCAAGTTATTTTCTACCCCATTTTGGGCAAATTCACCCTTTATTGTGTATCCTGGACCGCCCATTCCAGTTCCTTCAGGACAACCACCTTGAATCATGAAGCCTGGAATTACTCTATGGAACGTCAACCCATCATAAAACTTCTCATTTGCAAGCTTCTCAAAATTCTCTACGGATATAGGGGCAATGTCCTCATACAGCTCGCCCGTCATAACTCCGCCATTTTCCATTTCAATAATTACTTTTTTCATATCTTATCCTTCCTTATATCTGGATTCTTCCACAACAGCTTAATTCTCGCCTTATTATATCACCTTATTAAAACCGCTCCGATAATGCCCGCTGCAATAATCAGAAGAAACGGATTAACCTTCCATCTTCTGGCAATCACAATAGTTCCAATGAGTATCCCTAAAGACACCACACTAAGCTCGTCGAGAATTCCACTTAGCATAAAATACCCAGCAGATGCTACAAGCCCCACCGTTACAGGTCTTACACCAGAAAGTGCACCTTGAATAATCTTGCTCTGCTTAAATTTCTCAACAAAATAACTAACTGCCACGACCATAACAAAGGACGGCAAGGCAACCCCTAAGGTAGCTGCAAATGCACCGCCAAAAGCATCAGTATAATACCCGACATATGTTGCGGCATTAATGGCAAGCGGTCCAGGCGTCACCTGAGATATGGCCACAAGATTTCCAAATTCCTGAGGGTCATCTATGCCAAAGGCTTTTGCCGTCTGAAATATTATCGGCAGCATAGCAATTCCGCCGCCAAAGCCAAAGATGCCTATTTGAGAGAATGCGAGAAATAAATCAATCGACATGTTCATTCCCATCCTCCATTTCAACCATCTCTTTCGGCTCTTTGTTTTTCTCTGAAAAATCTACTTTCCAACCCTCGGTCTGTTCTCTGTTATTAATAAACTTGATAACTATGCCAATTACACATCCAGCAATAATAGCATAAACTGCATTCACGCTCAAAATACCTACAGCGATAAAGGTTGTAATTGCCATTATATAATGCAAAGCACTTTTTAACGCATGGCTTCCCACTTGGTATGTTGCTAGCAATATCAATCCTGTGGCAACCGCTTTAATTCCAGCAATAGCACCCTTTACATATAGGTTCCCCGACACCTGCTCAAGCACTTCTATGACAAGTATAATTGCAACAAAGCTAGGAATTATTACACCTACTGTTGCAATTAGTGAGCCTGCGGGTCCCTTTTTTCTATAGCCAATGTATGTGGCCATATTGACAGCAATTACGCCCGGAAGACCCTGGCTGATACTTAGACAGTCGAGCATTTCATCCTCTGTAAGCCACTTTTTCTTATTGACCATTTCGTCCTTTAAAAGCGGAATCATTGCCATACCACCACCAATGGTGAAAAGCCCAAGTTTTAAAAATGTAATAAACAGTTCCAAATACATTATTTCAAATATATACGACCATCCGACTCTAAAGATACAATCTGCGAAGCCGCTGCAACAGCCTCCTCAGCGGAGAGAACTGTTTTATTCTCATCACGTCTTAGCTTATATTCGACTTGCCCTTCACCTGCTAGTTTGCCGACAGTAATTCTTATTGGAATTCCAAGCAAATCGGCATCCTTAAATTTAACGCCCGGCCTCTCTGATCTGTCATCAAGCAAGACTTCAACTCCCATACCTTGAAGACTATTGTAGATTGATTCTGCAAGTTCTTTCTGGACATCATCCTTTGGGTTTATTAACGTTATTATACAATGATATGGTGCTACAGAAATAGGCCATATTATACCATTTTCGTCGTGATGCTGCTCAACAACTGCCGAAAGTGTTCTCGTCACGCCTATGCCATAGCAGCCCATAACTATAGGCTTCTCCTCCTGATTTTCATCCTTGTAATATGCGCCCATTGATTCAGAATATTTTGTGCCGAGCTTAAACACCTGCCCAACTTCAATGCCCCTTGCAGTCTTTACAGGGTTACCACAAACTGGACATGCATCACCCTCTCTAAGTGTTTTGAGATCTACTAAGATGTCCGCCTTATAATCTCTGCCGTAGTTTACGTTTTTTGTGTGATAATTTGATTTATTAGCACCCGCTACGAGATTTACCTGACATGAGAGCTCGCTATCCACAACTACTATGCAGTCGTGTAGTCCAACTGGACCCGTAAATCCGCCGACACAACCAGTCGCAGCCGACATTTCCTTCTCATCAGCAAACTCAATCGCGTGTTCTGGAATATCCAAAGCATTAATCAGCTTGGTCATGTTCAATTCCCTATCACCTCGGACAAAGGCAGCAACATATTTGTCTTTCTCGCCCTGCTCATTGTATGTAACAAAAAGGAGTGCCTTCATGGTCTTGTCTTCTGTGATACCAAGAAATTTTGCTACCTCCTCGATAGTTTTTGTATCAGGGGTATGCACATCTTCCATCGGCAGAAAGTCTTTTTCAGTTCCTGTCGGGCTAGCATCAAGGGTCTCAGCCCTTTCTAGCGTTGCAGCCATATTGCATGCCTCACAATATGCTATCTCACTTTCCCCGACTTCAGAAATCGCTGTAAACTCATGAGAATTGCTACCGCCAATTGCACCGCTGTCAGCCTCGACAGGTCTGCAATCAAGACCACACCTTTTGAATATTCTCTCATATGTACTGAACATTTTCTTGTAGCTCTCATCCAGCCCCGCATCGTCCTTGTCAAACGAATAAGCGTCTTTCATAATAAATTCGCGGCTTCTCATAAGCCCAAAACGAGGTCTTGCCTCATCTCTATATTTTGTTTGAATTTGATATAGATTAACAGGGAGCTGGCGATGTGAAGTGATGTCAGCTCTCGCTATATCGGTGAAAATTTCTTCGTGCGTTGGTCCTAGACAAAAGTCTCTGCCATTTCTGTCTTTTAACCTCCACAGCTCAGGTCCATAAGCGTACCATCTGCCAGATTCCTGCCACAGCTCCGCCGGTTGAACCGCCGACATCAAAATTTCCTGACCACCCTTAGCATCCATCTCCTCGCGAATGATGTTCTCAATCTTGCGAACTGATCTGTATCCCATGTTCATGAATCCATAAACACCGGATACGAGTTTTCTAATCATTCCCGTTCGCAGGAGCAAAATATGGCTCGCAAGCTCAGCTTCACTTGGAACCTCCCTTAATGTTTTAAGGTGCATCTCTGATAATCTCATAAGTTTCTCCTCATCTATCTAATATTCTTTATTCTGATTTCTCGAATTCTTGACTAACCTTGAAAGACCAATCCCATAAAATCCAGCCCTCTTATATCAACAGAATTTGTTCCCACGACGTCGCAGAATTCAATCCCACGAAGGTTTTGAGAGCAAAACAGTTGCGCTCGCAGCAATCCCTTCGCCTCGCCCCTCAAATCCAAGCTTCTCTGTTGTTGTTCCCTTAATATTAATCCCATTTTTCGGGCTTAGCACTAACTCTAAATTCTTTTTCATTTCATCAATATGTGGCCTTATTTTAGGGGCTTGGCAAATCACCGTTATATCAGCGTTTTCGAGCGTATAGAATTTTTCATTCATGAGTGCAACGACTCTCTTTAAGAGTTCAATACTTGAAACTCCCTTATATTCAGGAGCTGTATCCGGGAACAAAAGACCAATATCACCTTCCCCCATAGCCCCTAGAATTGCATCCATCAAGGCGTGCGTCAGAACATCAGCATCCGAGTGCCCCAAAAGTCCTTTTTCAAACGGAATATCAACGCCTCCAAGAATGAGCTTTCTATTTTCGGAAAATGCATGAACGTCATATCCTGCGCCAATACAAACCGTTTTCGTTAAATCCTCCGGGCTTGTAATCTTTATATTAGATTCGGAGCCGAGAACCGTCGATACTGGCAATCCCATAAAATCAACCAGACTACCTTCATCTGTCCCAACAAAACATTTCTCTTCGGCATACTTAATGGCATTTAGGATAATTTCACCAACAAAGCCCTGAGGCGTCTGAACAGCTCGTAGGTCATCTCTGTTCAGCGTTCCCTTTTTCACATCTCTAATAGTATCCTTGAGCCTAACAGCTGGTACGACTGCTCCTTTTTCGTAAGCTTCTTTGATAACCCTGCGATATAGGTCAGGCGAAGCATTTGGTCTTGCAGCGTCGTGAATTAGGACTATGTAGTTCTCAGGCTTATCCTGCAAAGCAAATTTAATGCCCAAGGCTGTGCTTTCCTGTCTAGAAGCGCCGCCTTCAATCACTTCAAATTTTTTGAGTTCTAAGTCATTTCTGGTCGTTTGAAGGCTGTGCAACGCTCCAGCCTCGTCTTCTGGTTGAAGACCGTGCAACGCTCCAGCCTTGCCTGCTGGTTGCAATGCGCCGTCCATTTCAAATTTTGGTACACTTGAAGAATGAGCATCTGCCTCCTCAGCAATCTGCTCATGTGTCAATTCAACATATTCAGGGTTGGTAACAACAACGACCTTGTCTATCTCGTTCACAATGCCTGTGGTTAAAATAGTCTTTTGTAATGGTGACCTGTCACCAAGCCCTTTCATTTTTATGAACTGCTTAGGTAGACTATAGCCTAGTCTTGTTCCTTTTCCAGCAGCAGCGAGTATCAGCACAATTTTTCTGTCTTTATACATATCGAATTTGGATTTTCCTCTCACAAATAACTGAAACGCTCTACTTCTTCAGCCGTCCAAAAATCATTCTTCCGGCAGCAGTTTGCAGAACACTTGTAACACCGATATCTACAGTATTGCCTATCTTACCTCGTCCGTCCTCGACAACAATCATTGTACCGTCATCCAAGTACCCGATTGCCTGACTGCTATCCTTACCCTGCTTCACAAGATTAACTGTCATTTCTTCGCCCGGAATAACAACCGGCTTGAGCGTGTTTGCAAGTTCGTTAATGTTAAGGACTTCAACGCCGTTTATAGTCGCAACCTTATTCAAGTTAAAGTCATTTGTTACTACTTTCCCACCTAGAATCTGTGCCAGCTTGAGCAGTTTAACATCGACCTCCGGAATTTCTTTGATAGATTTCTCCGAATCGGTATTATATATTTCTATGCCATACTCAACCTGTATTTTGTTAAGGATGTCAAGCCCTCTTCGTCCCCGTACCCTCTTGAGTGAATCCGATGAATCGGCAATATGCCTAAGCTCAACGAGCACAAATTCTGGAATTACGACCTGCCCTTCCAGAAAACCGGTCTTCATAATCTCAGCAATCCTGCCATCTATTATTACGCTGGTATCAAGGATTTTAGGTGTACCCTCGGCCTTCTTCTTGCCTTTTGCAAAAAGTTTATCCTCAAATGCCTTTCGTGGAACTGTAAAGCTTTCAACAATTTCTTTGCCCTTGCTTTTAGCTACAACCGTGCCTATATAGCCAAAGAACATATATGTGGCAATCGTTATTGCAGCATAGAGGTATTGGTCTTCTATAATCGCTTCATAAATCTGGCTTACAAGAAGTGCAATAAGGAAGCCTATAACAAGTCCTACTGTACCTGTTATGATTGCATTTGCAGAGACGCCTGCCAAGTCGCTTTCAATGTTGTCTGCCATTTTGGCACTTCCTCTTCTAATTAGAGGTGTCAATCTGAAAAAAATAATTGCGAAAATAATTGCGAAAAATAATCCTGCTACATATACTTCGCTTTTTGAGAATTTCTGAAAAACATCAACTCCTGCGTAAGCGAAAAACTGTATGCAGAGTATAAATAGACCGTAGCCCATGAAGGCACCAACAATAGTAAGCAACACTCTTAATAGTTTTTTGATCATACCTATGAAAAACCCCCTTTATTAAAAAATTTTATTAAATCAACTCAAACTAGTGAGTGCGATTTCTTCCCTTTAAGTAAAACTCTTCCGTATTTTGTAGGATTTTCCTATTAATAAATCTGTTTTTCCTCAGTCAATTCTTCATCATGCCATAAAGCCATAATCTCAGCTTCGACTTTATCTCTAACTTCATCCGGCGTTTTCCCCTCTACAAGCACAATCTCGCTTTCGAGAATCTGTCTTGCATTTTTAAGCATTTTCTTCTCTCCTGTAGAAAGCTTCTTCACTCTATCCACTCTGAGCAAATTCCTGACAACCTGTGCAGTATTTAAAATATCGCCAGTCTTTAGAAGGTCCATGTTTTCACGGTATCTTCTATTCCAGTTTTTGGGCATTTTCGAGGACTCCCCAGATAAGACGCCATAAACCTTTTTCAAAAATTCCTCACTGACGATATGTCTTATCCCCACTTCTTCACTTGAGGAAATAGGCACCATCACATCCAAATTCCCAACTGCCAGCTTCAGGACATAATAATCTTGCATCTCTCCTAAGGCTTCAATTTGGTCAATTCGCTCAATAATACCTGCCCCATGCATAGGGTAGAGAATTTTATCACCAATTTTAAACATTTTTACCTTCTTTCAACAAAAAACAAATCTCCTATGTATAGTATATATCTAGCCTGATTTTTAGTCAAGAAAAAGAGGGTTTCTCAGCATTCTACAGTATTCTACTTATAGACCCTACAATTGATTAACAAAGCTTAATTTGTCTATGCGGGTGTTACAAGATTGTGCGTAAAAAGCATTAGATTAAATAAAATGACGCCCCAAAAGTGATTTCTGTATCAAAATCTCTTTGGAGCGTCATTCTATATTTTGTTGTATTAGTATTTATATGCTAATGAAGTATAACACCTATTGTCGCTACGACGGATAAAACAAAAGAATCAACGAAATAAATGCACTAATCATAGCCAACGTGCCGGCATACACAGTCACATCTAAACTATCACCAATTTATTTTGTCAAATATTTTTTGATAAATATATTTATCATTCCAGCTGATACAAGCATCCCCAACATTGCAAGCAATATATCAACAGAATTATCTCCTGTCATAGGGCTTTTATTGTTTTTAGGGATAGTCTGTTTATCCGGAACCGGTGTTTTGTTGTCGGCATAGTGCGTGTTCGTAACCACAAATCCATCCTCGCCGTTACCTGTTATATGGACCTTGTAATTATCAACTTTTTCCTCATCTACAGTATAATTAATAACTTTATCTTGATTTTTTCTTGGCAGGTCTGAAAAAACACCACTCCAATTGTTGCCTTCATTTAGGACAAGCTTTGTGCCTGTGTCCTTGCCGTCTGCTAACAGCTTAATCGTTACACTTTCAGGTCTATGCCTGTATTTGTTGTCCTCATCCTTCCAAACTTTCTTTACATTCACATTGGTAGCTTTAGCTTCATTTATTAACTGTACTTTCTTTGTTGCCTGAAGTTTATTTTTGCCAGTTATAAGAGTTAAATCAAGAGGAGTATTTTCATCAAGCTCATCTAAGACTTTCTGATAAAACTCATCTGCTTCCTTTTCATTTTCAAAGACATAGATTTCAGTATCCTTGCCACCGTAAGCTAATACATCAACTATCAAATCCTTTTCTGGTAACGGTAAATCAACCCCTTCAGATTGTTTTTCTATCAATTTATACCTGAATATCTTGTTTTTATAATAATTAACAATTTGCTCCTCATCTATCTTTTTATTATGTTTTTCTATGAAGTTGTACGCATCTTTAGCGGGGATTAATGGCTTCTCTATTGTCTTTATATTCCCTTGCGCATCATATGTTTTGTTGATAGCAATCGGTCTTGTTGTCATTTTTAAAGTGTAGTTAACCGCAATGTTCTTGCTTAGAGAGAACTCATTAACGACATCAAATGTGCCTTTTCTAAAATCCTCATATTCGTTTAAAAACTGCGAACCAAATTCGTAAGCCCCAAGGAAATCGTATAGGTGATCCTCTGAGTTATAATACTCCGTACCAAAATTATTTTTCCAGCCCATAACACCATCTGTATCTGGGTCATCGCCCCAAGAAAGCTTGTATTCGTCTTTCTTCAATTCATCAGCTTGGCTTTCATAATAGTCTTTTTGTTCCTCGGCAGTCATTCCTAATCCCGGATTGCTAAATTGTTTAGGGTCTAATTTGCCGACAGAAAAGCTTGATGTATTAGTTGATGTTTCAATCCTACCCCATTCGTGGAGAAATGCATAGTTGAACAAAGCATAAGCCTGCTCGCCATCATTCCTGAATGCCCACGCAAGCTCGTTGAATTTTTTGTCTACATAATCATTTGAACTAAAAGGAATCTTGTATGAATGATTAACAAGCCCAGGCACAACATCTACCGTGCTTTGTTCTTTTGTTATCTCATCAATCTCATTACTCTTTAAGTATTTTTTATTCGCACTATTATCCGGCACAAGGTCAAAATTAAGTGTTCCATTAACATCCTTGCTTTTCAAATTTTCTAGCTTAATAAGCTTAGTGTACCATGCCTGCTGAGGTATAATTTCAGAACACGAAACATTACCTCTAGCTGATTCAGCACTGACAAATAAAGTTGATGTAGCAAAAATAACCGACAAGAATATTAAGAATAATTTTTTTAAATTCATGTTCTCCCTCCAGCTTGTATTTTGTTTTAATTGATTGTTTTTATTTTATCAAACTCGCTTATGAAATTCAACACAAAATATTTGCGCGTCACATACCCTGTTGTTGATGCTTCCCACAACTATAGCAAAAGGGGGGTACGACACATTAGATAAGTTTATGATTGTCGCAGATAGCAAAATAGCACAGCGTTAATACTGTGCTACTTTGTTCTGAAATAAAATTGCGATTTTAATCAGTTTTAATCATTAATATGTCTCTTTGCTCTTATGAGAACGCCCACCGATGCTGCCATGCCCAAAAGAAGCATCATCAATTCAAGAGTTGCAAAATCCATATCTCCTGTATTTGGACTGGTAGCTTTAGAATTCTTTTGCTTTGTATCAAATTCCACTTTTTTAGGTGTGAATTTCCATGTTCCTACAAAGTGAGCATCTTTTCCATCTATTGTCGTTTCTGCCTTGTCGTAGCCCACAAAGGTCCAGATTCCATCTTTTGTTTCTACTGTTGTCTTTGCAGGTTTTGTTGGATTTACCTTGCTTCCATCCTTCTTACCAGTCTGGTCGCTTGGAAGCAGCTTCTTCACTTCGTCTGGTAGCTCTTTGTTAGGGTCAGCACTCTTAAACTCGTGCGTTACCTTGTAGGTTTTTGGCTCTGGGTCTTTCTCAAATACCCATGTTCCGATTACATGCTCGTCCTTGTTGTCTATAGTTACATCTTTCTTATCGTATTCCTTGAACTTCCATGTTCCCTTGTTTGCTTCATCTCTAAACTCTGCATCTTT